>Ga0209383_1000003_pt1 | contig 202211 bp, 201 predicted proteins | sample CoawatmetaG02DNA_FD_187510 | JGI IMG/M metagenome (GOLD analysis project Ga0209383, IMG submission 187510) | Marine microbial communities from the West Antarctic Peninsula - Coastal water metaG029-DNA (SPAdes) (version 2) | ecosystem: Environmental > Aquatic > Marine > Coastal ...
CCAGTATATTTTTTCTACTGTGTCTAGGTACGGATCGAATGTTTCTAGGAAGTCTGTTGATCCTTTTTTGATTTGGTGTATAGCCTGCGTTGGAGTTTTATTAAACTGACTGTCCGTTGCATCGTTAAACCATAAGCTACTTAAATCAGGCCCACAGGATCTACATCTCATGTTACAGATATTACTAAAGCGAATATCCATGTATGTCATGTTAACACCGTCGACGGTACCGTCTTCATGTGTAGCCTTTACTGCTTCGAACTGGGCAGTACCATGCTCGTTATTCTCCAGCATAATGTACTCGCCATTGCTTCGCTGTCTTAAAGTTTGATGTCCGTGTGACTCTTGTTCGTAACATCTATTACAGTTAGAAAGTTTTTTATGGTTAAGCATGTCTAGCCTAAACTTCTTCAGCTCATCACCGTTCCACACTTCTTCTAGAGTTTGTTCATTTAAGTTGCCAACAGGAGAATGCAGTTCACTTAAACAGCAAGTAAACACTCTACCATCGGGCCAAGGGTGCATGTGTATCCACGGTATCACGCAGAATGCTTCGCTTTCCATTAGTTCTTTTTTTGATAGATCTTTAAAACTCATTTGCTTATTACCTTTATTATCAATCCGTTTAAATCCCACTCCCACCATTTGTTTCCTTGGTATGCTAGACTAGGATCATTGTGATGATTATTATGCCAACCCTCACCGAACGTTATTATATTTACCAGCCAATGGTTAGTACTCTTGTCGTTAGTGTCATATGTTCTGTAACCCATCCATGTAAGCCCTTTACCATGACCCCATGTATTAAACGCACCGGTGGCCCAAACACATAAACTTACAGGAGCCAAGTACGCATACAGCACTAGCAATGGATCTATTAATGCTAAAACTACAATGTATACTAGTATGTATCCAAAAAAGTAGTTATGCGAGTGTAATACTGCGTTGTTCTTTAGCCAATCTTTAGCAAGTCGTATGTTATATTTTTCATCCTTTAACCCTAATGTCCAGCTCTTCCACAAGCTCATGTGGTGCGGACTATGAGGATCACTGTCGCTATCAGATGCTTTGTGGTGTTCTCTATGCTTAACTATGTAACCAAACACACTACTTAAACTTGCTAAGGTGCCTGTTACGTTAAGTACATTTTCCCAAAACTTGTTAGTCTTGAAACTCCTATGTGCAAAGTATCTGTGTTGCCCAACGAATATTCCTATGCTACTAAACCAAAAGTAAACAATAGCAGTTACCCACAACAGTTCACTAGGACCTATAAGCAGTACTGCTAGTAGTCCGGCATGAGCCAGCCATCTAAGACTGTCTCCTTTAGTTTTAGTATACGCTAGTATGTTCACTTTGCTCCACTGCATCTACTAACTTAGTAAATGTATTTCTCCATTCGCTGTTATCGTTGTTGTCTAGTAAATCGTTAAAGCGACAAAACTGTTCCCACTTTAATTCATTCCACTCATCGTTATTAAACATGCTAAGTAAAGTGCCTAATTTATGATCATTGCCCAACGCTTGTCTAAATTCTGTATGTATCAACTCTCTTGCCTTAACAGGTATAACTGCAGGACTTAGGTAATCAGGATCATACACGAAGTTCATATCAACTTCTATCCCAATGCTATCGGCCCATTTAAAAAATTCAGGCAATGTAGCATAATTGTAAGCACTCACTGTTTGTGTAATTCTTAATGTTAATGTATCTTGTAATGGTAATAATGTATTAATAGTTTTTAATACGGCTTCCCATTTTGTATTAGTTCTTATAAAAGCATTCCTATCTTCTAAGTCATCAATACTTAAACATATTCTTGCTTCTTTAAAGTGGGGCCATAGTTCTAATGCAATTGGAGGTAGCATAGTACAGTTAATGTTATACCACAGTATAATATCTTTTGCTCTGCCACTAGCTACTAATTTCTTTAAGTAAGTCCAATGCTGTTTAATCAATGTAGGCTCTCCACCATTGATATAAATTACTTCTAAGTTTGGAGCGGAGTTATATAGGTCGTCATAAAAATTATCATCCTCTGCCCATTTAAAATCTTCAGGAAAGTTAAGTCCTAAGTAACCTTTATTTACGAAGTCAGCTTTCTCCACAATGTCTTTATAGTCTTCAAGCCACTTTGAACTACTTGCCGGATTACATGTACGGCACCGAACGTTACATACATTGCCAAGACGAAGCTCGACAAAGCGGAGATCCATATCAATATCGCCACCTTCCCTAGTAACCCCACTCGCCCAATCAAGGGTGTTCTGTGGAAAAACAGATTGTTCATGTATTCGTTTGGACTTGATTCCGTTATCTTCTTCATTGTAACACCTCATGCAAGCCTTTGGCTTTTCATCGTTGAGCATCTGTAGGCGAACTTCTTTATAGTAGTCGCTGTTCATCTGCTCTTCGATATTGTTTTTGTTTAAGTCTAGGAACTCATCGTAATCATCCTTATAATTTCTAGCTCTGTTTTTGCCATCAGTGTGGTCACTGATGCAACACAATGTGATACCACCGTGAGGATGGGTGGCTAAGTGTTGCCAAGGTAGAGGACAATATGTAGAACTCAATTTATCAACTCCCTGGTGCTATGCTGTTTGTAACCATTTGTCAACACTTCCTCATATTCTTTCGTGTAATCGAAGTCTTGTTTTATCAACTCGTGTAACTCGGGAAAGACTTCTGTAAAGTTCTCTTCTCGATAATGGTCTCCTCCTGCTATTTGTGATTTAAATATTTTCCATTTGTTTTCTATACTTCGTTGGTCAAACATTAATAGTTTATCCTCGGAAACTTTTGCTCGTAGTTTTTCATCTACGCTGGCACCATTCTCATATAACGGTGAGTTAAAGTATTTTAGTAATGCTACTACTTCACTCTCATAGTCACCTGACCATGTGTGCTCTTGTAATTGTTGTGTGATTATTTTCTTAGCAAACGCTGGTAGTACATTACATGTAAGCCACTTAGGATAATGTGCAATGTTATTCCATATTTTAAATGTAGGATAGTGTTTGTGGAAGTAATCGTGGAACTCAGGCAAGTACATTATATTTAATGCTGTAACAGTATGTGTTATTTGCATGTGTACTGGATAGTCGCCTGTGTGTAGTTCGTAAAAATAATCTAAGTTCTGTTTGACCTCGTCCCACTTACCAGGGTGCCTTAAGAATTCAAATCTGTCTCCGATGCCGTCTATACTAATACTAAACGATAACTCTTTAAAGTTACTTGCCATACGTTGCAAGAACACAGGGTCTGCTATTGTGCCGTTAGTACTTAACGTCATGCTAATGTTTTGTGAATAGTTCTCATTAATAAGTTTGTCAACAAACTTCTTGAACTCTTTCATATAGAAAGGTTCGCCACCCATAATCTCTAATCGTCTTATGCCAGGTAGCCACTCATCCATTGTAGTCCAAAACTTACTGTTCTCCATATCGTTCATGGGAACCTTCGCACTAGTTTCCCAATACGGTATGTGTCTCTCTTTAGCTTCTGCTAACCACTTACTACTGTAGTTTGCATTACAACTTCTACATGCTAAGTTACAAGTGTTATCAAATATTAATTGCATGTCCATTACTGCTGTAGGTTTAGCAGTCCATTCGAATGTTTCCATCCAGTTAGGGCCATACCAGTTATCGTAGTAGTCATTGTATTGTTGGCGTTTACTGTATTTGCCATTGTCTTCATCGATCCAGCATGTTTCACAGTTAGCTGGCTTACCGCCATCGAGGATCTCATTTCTTATACGTTGATGGTTATCACTAGTAAATATATCTTGTACAGCATCATCGCCTAAGGTGTAGCTTGTACCATGGTGGTCCTGTAGTCTATCTTTTGCGATACAACATGTGCGGATACTTCCACCTGGCTCGTTGCTCAAGTGTGTCCATAGTAATGCACAATATTTTTTATCTTCGCTCATACTGGTCCTGTATTAATTTGCTGATACATAGTCTAGTAGTATCATTGCCTCTGTTGTAGTCACTATACTTATCGTCATTGCTCGTAGCAAACAATATGCAGTTAGTGGCATCAACACCAAGGTCCTTGCACACTTGTTGCTGTACGGCCCTGTACTTTGTTACTATGAAGTCTGCAGAGTATTGCTCTATGCAATGCAGTCCTACTAATGCTCCAAAGTTATTTACAATGCCATGCTGGTTAGCAAATGTTACAGCATCGTCTACTTCTGTTCTTTGGTATCTTACTCCGCACCTACTACCTATAATAGGAAACGTTTTCCCTAAACTGAATGTTACTTCTTCTATACACTTATAATTTAAATCAATTTCCATACCGTAGCACATACCAAAGTATGCACAATCAATTAGTACTGGAACATTTAATGCTGAACATTTCTCTAGTAACTTAATGTGCTGTGGGTGTGCTGTACCAAAGTCACTAAACGGTATGCTTATAATAACCGCATCGCCTACAGTAATTTCATTTGCATCATATATCCACTTCCAATTGTTACCCATAACATTGCTGGCAACCTTATGCATCATGAAGTCACCTTTTAAGAATCTAAAGTTCTTATCATGGTGTCTCATCATAAACATTTGGAATGCTTCACTAGTACCATGTGTCATAGTACCATGCTGAAAGTTTTCTAAACCAGTGAGTGTATTTTCTGTACTGGACCAAATCCAGTTTCGCATTTTATCTACGAACTGTTTCTCTAATCCAGTTACACCGTCAGCAACAAAAAAGTTATTCCATACTTCTGGTTGAGTAACATACTGTTGTAAACTAGCAGTTATCTCTATGTCTTGTATAGCGTAAGCACCCTTCATTCGTCACCGTCCAATTTGCCATGCCCGTATTCATTTTCTAAATGGTATGGCTGATCAGCATCTTTATCATACCAGTATAAACTTTTGTGTGGAGGATCTCTCCAATCATGTTTACTATCTGCTATGTAGTAAAATAATCTAAAGCCTACTCTAAACTTGTCATCGGGACAAGCAATTGGATTAGGATGTCCATGGAAGCCACGTTTGTGATATTTCCAAATGACAACGTTACCCATCTCTGGTAGATAACTTACTACCTTGCCTTGCTTATCGAAATCCCAAAACTGTAAGTCGCCGTTCCATTCTTCTTCCCACTCAGGAGTAAAATATAATATTAAACTTAATGCTCTGTGTGTTTGACATTCTTCATTCCAGTTAAAGTCGGAATGTATTTTAAGACTATCTCCCTTATAACTTTTCATATACCCTGCACCAACTAAATACGGATCGGGTAGTAGGTGAGGAACGTCACATACTTTTCGTAGCCATTCTAAAAACTCTGGACTATGTAAAGCACTAACAAGTTGTCTAGCCACCGGTGCATGTTTTAAATTCTTACACTCTTCCATATAGCTATCGGCTCGGGTAAACGTAGTCCAATACTTTTCAGGTATCGTAATACTCTCTTCATACAATGCGTTTGGGAGACCGTCAGGAATAAAATCTTTTAAATGCAAAGTAGGATAAGGAGGCGTATAACGATATTGTTCGTTAAGATTACGCATTTCCTTTTCGCTACCCCACTTGTCGTGTATGTAGTTTATTATCTTCTGGTCCCAGTTCATTATTTCTTTACCCTAGTGTTACCATAGTGAACAACTTCAACGCCCTCTATGTCTGGAGTTTTTCTCCACGGATCAACAACTATACTACCTAGTGCAAAACTAAGTTCAGTGCCATTACCCGTTCTAACACTTAATGCTTCATCGCATGATGAAGGAGAGTGCTGTTCGTACCACCCTGGTACTGTATCTAATTGTTCGCCGTATGTAACTTGTGGATTATGTGCTAGTAAATATACTGCTGGATTGTTTAATACATACTCCGGTGGCATGTCACCAGTTTGTTCGTCATAGTAATACAATGGATGCCCTTGGGCAAGAACATAGTGACCTACCAGCATACTACTAGAACCACTTTCATATGGCACTAATGGTTTGTATGCTTTACCTACAATAACTATAGGTATGTCATTTGCTAAGTCTAGCAATCTCTTTGCCATGTTCTCTGCCTGCTTTTCTCTCGAAAGCATTACAGCATCAAACAAGTCGTAGCCTAAGTCTAGTTCTTCTGCCATCCAACGTAGTGCGATATTATCTCTTGGGTGACAAGCACCACCATCGCCCATGCCTGGCTTCATGTACCCAGGTCCCATAATACGCCTTCCAGAATTTGCCAAAGCATCACACACAACTTCTGCGTTAATGTTGCCTGACGCTTCTGCTACGTCTTGTATCATGTTAACTAAACTAACTTTTGCTGATATAAATGTATTGTAAAATACTTTAATGCATTCACATTCATCCCATGTACCTATAACATACTTGGGATCGTTCTGCATTATTGTTTTATAAAAGTCTACAAGTTCCTTTGCGTCACCTGTTTCATTTCCATCTTCTGTTCCAATCATTACCATTTCTGGATTAACCATATCCCACTTCACAGTACCCATAGCAATTAAGTATGGGTTGTATATAAAGCGAGTGTTGGGTAATAGTGGTACAAGTTCTTTTCGAACTGTGCCGGGTAAGACTGTGCTTATAAGAACAACCAGTTGTTCCTTTGTTGCGACAGCATTTACTTGAGAAAGAACTTTCTTTACTATTGTGTAATCAAAGTCTTTGTTTGGTAAATGGCTGGTAGGTGCTTTGCCGTCATACTGTGGATCATGCGGAGTAGGTGCGGCTACAAAGATAATATCTTTGCCAACTACAGCTTCTTCCATCGTGTTAACCATTGCAAAGTTTTCAGGCTTTACATCGTTAATATCGTATCCAACAGTATAATGAACTTCAGCGACCATTTCGGCGCAGGCTTGCCCTAGCTTGCCTACCCCAATAAATCCGATTGAGGCCATTATCTATCTCCTAATTTTATTGTGTGTATCGTATACTGTACTATTTATGCAAATTTCTATCAGCTATTATAGAATTCTTGCATTTGTTTATACCGGTCAGTATCTTCGACTACCCATAAATAAGGATCTGTGTTAACTAATTCAAGGAATCGTGCCTTGTTACGTTTTAATTTTGCTTGTACATCTACACTATGATATAGCTGATGTGTTTGTTCTATTGGTATTTGGGCTAATGCAGTAATGTTTTCTTTTACCATTCTCATGCGTTCGCCTGGGTGAGCTGTACTATCATATGTTTCATCAAAGAACTCAGGGAATGTTTCAAAGCCTAAATCTTTAAATGCTTGGAGACACCCTGCATACCCAACAGATAATAACGGTAACTCGTAGTAAGCACTTTTTAAACTCTTCTCAGATACCCAGCCTGATAATGGCATAGTCATTGCCTCGAGTTCCCATTGGTCTATTGAAGTTTCAAATATAGTTGTGTTATTGTTTGGAGGGAATATTGAAAACCCAAACCTGAACTCTTGTGCCCAGTGTGTTTCTGTTGCTATGTAAGTATAGCAATTGTCTACTACATCAGTGTGTATAATATCTTGCCACTCACCAATAGTAGTCATATGATGGTCACCGTCTGCTAGAATACATAAGTCTAAATCATTTGGTCTAAGATAACTTAGATGTGTATGTGGCAGAAGTTCTTTGCGATATTTTATAAATTTTACTATCTCAGTCCTATGTTCTTTCTCATAGTTATTTAAACATACGAATATTTTTTCTCTTCTAACTTCACCGCCAGGACTAACATACAGTTTTAGTTTTGCTTCAATATGTCTGCCTACAATTCTATTAGGATACACAGAGTAGTATTGGACATCTGCCGCCGGGAATAGTTTCTTATGTATTTTTACTTCAGTAGTATTACCTAACCAGAAGTGCAATCGGTCACCGTAAATTTTCTTTAATTGTCGCTTGATTACTTTAGTTCGGTCATGAAGTAATTCCGGCATATCTGCAGAACCCTGGGTTTCGAATACTCTGCTACTATACATATCCCAACCACTTGAAAACAATAAATGTATATTTTTATATTCCTCTATTGTTTCAACAACTTTCATTAACAGCGGACCGTCGTCTAAGTACGAGTTTACACTTAATCCTAATTCTAGTATGTGTGTTATACCACCGTCACGTTTAGCACTAGCTATAACATCGTAAATATTATCGTAATGCACTACCAAAGGAGCTTGTCCAGGCTGTGTGCTTATAAGGTCAGGCATGCTATTAGACCTGCATGGTATGCCGAGTGGTCTGTCATTAGCAAACGTATCGAATGCATCTTCAGGAGAGAAGAGACATCGTACTATGCATAGCAATTTATTACTCATAATGGTTTCCTCCCAATGAGGCCACGGACCGAGGTTACAAGATCGATAATATCGTTAACTTCGCTCATACTAGTAAGTTTCATCTCTATGATCATTTTCCAAACATTTGCAATATCGGTAAACCTGTTTCTGTACCAAGCATAATCAGAACCAAGTAAATTCATATATGCCAGTGTAACTAGCCGCACTTCATCTGTGAGTGATTGATTTATTCTAAGCATTGAATACATAAACGTATCATTTGCTTTATATGGTATGGGGTTCGCTCGGAGATCGCTGGCAGTCTTATCACTAATGTTTGGAATGATGCCGATAGAGTCGGGACTCATTGTGTTATGAATCATGACTATTGAATTAGCAACTACCCTTTCATTATTGTCACCGTGCTCTGCAAAACAATTTAAAATTGATATGCACCATCTAGGTGTTATGTTATAAATTATATCGTTCCAGTCCGTTGAAATTAGTTGTCTTAGTACATCAATATCCCATTCCTCTCTCTTGGGGTCGAAATCTAATCCATTACTATTTCTGGACAAAATAATACATGCTTTAGTACGCACAATTGAGTTAGGGTGATTAATTGCTACATAACTTAATATTTCGATTCGGGTAGAATTCCAGTCTTTAAATCTTGGATTGCTATAATAGTTATAAAAGTGCTTAGGCAATACTAGTGAATTGCGTGAGGATCCATGCTCGGCGGTTTCATCATATGCGTCTTTGAACTGCGTGGCGATGCTAGTATGTAAAATTTCATCCCAATTGGTTAAGTCCGGCTTGTTTACATGATTGATGGCGGTCATAAGCTAAATTCTGGTGTGTCGTTTACTACTGTGTTGTATTTAGTTATTAATTCTTGCGTGGGGATAAAACAATGTGTTCCATATACTGCTAAGTTATGGTCTATAATGCTTTGACATTCGGTGCTATTGTAATAAGAATGTATGTCTGCTATATCGATATCTGTTAATCGTTTTATTTCTACATACAGTTTCTTTAAACGTAATAACGGATCAGGCTCAGAATCAAACGAATAGTTTATGAAGTTATCAAACAATTTAAATCCTAAGTCTTGCATTAGTTTATTAGCACCCGCAATCCCTGATATTAAAAACAGTTGTCTAAAGTAAACTGGTTTAAAACTTTTTTCAGTAACATGTCCTTGCATCGATAGTCTCTCGCCATCTAGTTCTATTACTGATCTAACATCGTAGCCATGCATAGTTTCATTCACAATATTAATGTAACTATCATTATAATAATTCTGAGGCAATGAATCTTGCCATATGGCTATGTCGGTTTGTGATAGCGTTATGTCTTGTTGTAACTTAATGTCTTTACCTAAGTACGACACATAACTACTGTCTGGAGGCATTCGGTCTACAATAAATGTTCTGTGTTTCTTCTCTAAATTATTTAAACATAAAAAATGTTTTGTACGTTGATTCGAATGGTGTTCAATTTGTTCTCTATTAAACTGTTTTATTCTATTGAAGTAAAAAGCCATGAACTTTGCATCTACATCAGGGCGTTTAGTTTTAATAGCATCTACAACATATTTGTTACACAGGTAAAAATTAAGTCTCTCATTATCAATGTCTTTTACACTATCCAATATATAATCTACAGCATTAAATCCTGCATGTTCATAGTGCCCCAGGTCCCATGTGTTTGAAAACATAAAGTTAACTTGTGGGAAAGGCTCGAATGTTTTTATTAGTTTATGTAATGTATTAGCATCATCTTTAATAGCATGTATGTATATAGGAAATAGTAATAGTATAACAGGCGTACCATTAATTCTTCTTAACTGTTTTTTAATAGGCAAGTTTAAATCAATGGTTTCAGTACGATGGCCCACTGGTGTATAAGTAGGATATGTTCCATCTGCTCCTACATTTTGTGTATCATCATCATGGTTTGTGTGCCAATCTGCGTTAGCAAACTTTGGCCCGGGCGGCTGACTGTCGTTCCAAACATTAGAAAGCTTCGGCCCCATTTCGTAATTACCTAAATTTTTAAATTGTAGAAATACTATCATTGCTATCTCGAGTTATGTTTCGGATCAGGGCGTGTGTACCAATTGTATAATTCCTCGTCTGCTTTATAAATTTCTTCTATTGTTAATGCTTCGCCTTCAGCGCCATCGTTTCTAATAGTAGCAATAGTTTGTTGCCATTGTCTGCCATTAAAGAACTGATCCTCATGTGTATCTGGAAACTGTTCGGCGAACGTAGGAGTGTTTAGTATTGTTTCTAGTTGAGTTATTACTGTGCTTTGTTTCTCAGTTACAATAGGACGCAAATCATCTAACAAACTGTTTACTATTCTATCTAGTATATGTCTGGGCCAACTCATAAATGTAAATACTACGTCAGGATGGAATGCAAACATATTCTTAGTTTCAATTTTAACATTAAGGTCTAGTGAGTACTGTACGAAGTCACGTAAGCCAAATAGTCCAGGACCTGTTAGTGTTAAGTCCATAAGCATTTTACTATCGCCACCAGGACATGCAACACCTTCTCTAAAGTTCTTATCCCACTCTTCCCATACTAAACCTGTGCGTATGAACTCGCCTATCTTTCCTATGCCGTCGATACTAGCACACATAGTCCAGTCCTTTGCTTGTGGCAACCAGTCGTACAAGTAGTGCTTACCAAAACGTACTCTACTTAGGTTACTGTTATAACGTAAGTGTACTTTGCGTAAGTTATCATCTTCGGATAGTCTAGCCATGCTCTTCCAATGTATATCATACATAAGTGGCTCACCGCCAACCCAGTATATTTCTTCCACCGTGCCTGACTTAATTGCTTCCCAAAATTCTTCTTCTACTACTTCCTTTTGAAACTTTTGTATAATCTTTTTATTTTCTGGAACCATGAACGGTTGGCTCTCTGGAGTCCAGTGGTCGTTCTGTCTCTTCTCTGTTTCCCATGCTGAACTAAGTTGCTCACCGCACATACGACATTTGAAGTTACATAAGTTACTAACCCTGTAATCAAAACTAATAGGATTCATTGTAGTAAAGCCATCGTCGTCTGTACTATCGAAGCACTCGTCTATTTTATCTTCAAATAAGAAACCAGTAAACCATTGACGGTATGTACTTTGACTTAGTACACTATCGTTGCACACATTACATTGTGGTATCTCTTCACCTGCCATTAACTTCTTACGGATGTCCATCATATATGGACTGTTCCAATGTTCTTTTAAACTAATAGGCTTATAGTCATCGATGGTCCCGCTCTCTTTAAACTTGCCAGTACTTTCATCATTACTTGCATCGATGTATTGCTTTTGGAATTGGTGTTCTTCTCTACTAGCACAACACATACGTCTCTCTGACTGCGGACTAATATAAGTATGTGTCCATGGAGCAGTACAGAAAACTTTGTTCTCTGAGTCTTCGACCATACTGCCATGAGCCCATTTAGGCTTAATTCTATTACTCATCGTCTTCCCATACAGCGATATCGCTAATGTAAGGACATGCTTCTAATTTGGTTATAATACTTTCGAACGTTTCATTTTGTAACGCTCCTAGTTTAGCTCTGCCTATGGCATGTTTAGGCTCTGTGTGGTCAATGCCATATTTAGAAACTTCGTTGGCTTCACACCATTGATGCAATCTTCTATTTAAATGTGTTTCAACCTCAGCATCAAATACTTGAAACGAGGCTTGATTCAAACCAATACATGCACTACCGGATATTAATGTTTGAGGTTTAACCTCTTTACGTTTTATTAATTCTAAATCTTTTGATGCATAAGCATGACCTAAATCTTTGCCTACGGTAAAGAAGTCTAAAAACAAATCACCTGTATAGTATTGACTTTGGAATTGTGCGTAGTCGTCATCTGTTAATTCTATATATTCTGCTTCTGCATTAGGACTAAAATGTCTTGCTACTATAAAGTATTGCTTCTCATCTAATTCTTCTACTGCAAAGAAACGAGATATGTTTGCTTCTATTTCGTGTACCGTTTTATTTAAACGTTCCAATATCTCTACTTCCGGATGAGATTCTTCTGTGTAAACAAAGCCTGAAACTTCTGTTAACTCTACTAATTGTTTTTCAAAAATAAAATGTACTTCGTTTAATTTGTCGTGCATTTCTTTTGTAGTATCTGTTATAGATAACTTTAGATCCGGATCGGCTCCTTGCGAATCTATATCAGTATTTAAACTATTAATTAGTAGTTGCATGTTTACACTTTGATTAGCGTCATACAAATTCCAATGTAGCCATCTATATTCATCAGCTATTGCTGTTTTTGTAATGTTATAAAACTGATTACCAATATGCGTGTCTGCTAGTTTCCAAACAAGTTCTTGGTTGCCACCTTTAAAACTACTCTTGCCTATTACATTAGTGCCACCACTATCCATTACACCTACGGGTGTTGGACTTAAACTCAGTTTGTAGTACTTACTCACTCGTCTACTGCTCCGCCAAGTCCATCAGTGTCTGTGTCCCAACCAATGCTACTACCAGCACGTTTTTTAATATTAGGATTAACTCCTTCTATTTCATTTTCGTATTTGGTATCATCATAGTCATCGTCGCTCTCACCTGTTTGGCGTCCACGTACTTTCATTTCTACAACTTTAACTTCGCCGTCCTCTGTAACAATACGTTTGGCATACAATGTATTAGTTACACCTACACTATCTGGTGCTTGTATGTCGTGGTCATCGCTAATGTCTAATACATCAATGCTGTCGTACCAGTCTACTAGCCTAGGGAATGTTGTTCTAAAATTATGTCCACGTCTCGAATCGTACTGCTCGTAAAACACTTTGAAGTCATGGTCTAACAAGTATTGCTCTGCTGTATTCCTGTGTGGAGTTTTAACAACATCTAAATATTCTATTAGTCTGCTTATTTGATCTTGTTCCCATGCTTGGAGTAATTCTACGCCATGCATATCTCTCTCGCCTTTATTTCGAGTATCATCTAACCACTCGCTAAGTTCATCATGATACATTTTACGCAAGTCATCTGGCAATGTTAATGGACTTTGGAAACTAGGGAAACGTAATATGTTTACACTAATACCCGGAACGTGATGTCCGTATTTTCTCTTCATAGACAATGTCCAATCTAAGAATTGACAAATAGTATCTAAGCATAATGCATTGACAGTCATCATCATGTGTACGCCTTCGTATCTTGCCTCTGTGGCAAAACGTTCAAACTGTGCTGTCCATATTTCCCAATCTAATCCGTCTCTGATATATTCTGCTTGGGCACCAAAGGCTTCACAACTGGTATACACATGGAAGTGGTCAATGTGTTGTGTAGCATCAATAAACTTGTTTAGTAACCCAGGCTTAGCCATTAAGTTACTGTTAATAGCCAAACGCATCTTCTTAGCATTGGGCTCATCTGTTTCTTTAAACCAATCGAACAGTTTGTAGATACTAGGAGTCATTAATGGCTCACCGCCAGTAACACGAATCTCTTCTAGCTCTTTACTTAGCTCGGGCCACCATCTCCAAAATGCATCTACATAAGGATTGGCTGTACCGGCATCGTACGGTTCGGCATACGGAGCATCATCGATAAAGTGACCTCTTGCATCTGACTTAATACCTTGATACCCACCATTGGTTCTAATGTCTTTAACCCATGTACTACTAAACGCAGGATTGCAATAACTACATGCTAACTGGCATGTTCTATCAAATGCAACCTCACAGGTTTTTAAATTAACATCAGCGTTAGGATCTAACGTTGCAATGTGTTGTAAGTCTCTATCTTCATATATAACTGTTTTATATACTCTGTCGGACACAGCTTCATTGCCGTCCGAGTCTTGCCCCATGTCTTCAATCTTCCAACAGTACTCACACTCTTTGGGCCGTGTGCCTTCCTGCATCATTTGACGCATCTTCTTTTTGTGTCTGCTGTTGTGAATAGCACTAGGGTTTTCTTTAATGTCTTCTAAATCTATTTGGTGTGCTGGGGGATGATGACAACTAGTTGTTCCACCATGGCCCAACCATATAGTAGCATTGTACCATTTGGCGCCGCAAAAGGAATCTGATACTGGATCTATCATCCTTGCTTTAAATTCTCTGTGAGTCTCGTCTACCTTCCTAACCATTATAATTTCCTACGTCGAAGCTCAAGCTTCTTACCTGTACCTGATTATTTAGTCCTATTATCCATTCTAACATCTCCGCTACACTATCAGCAGTCATCATATAATCTTCTGCAAAATCTTTAAGCCATGCTGTGCTATCAGTGTCAACCATGCCTGGCTTAATGTTCGTTACTCTGCACTTACCTTTCTGGAACTGATTACTTAGTTGTAAACTTGCCCAGTCGAGTCTTGCTTTGTCACTAACATACGGAGTCCAGTCTTTGTTGTAACCCATCTGTGCAAAGTTATGTATACTGTCGCTACTTGTTGCACCCATATTAATTATTTGCCTAGGCTTGTTTTCCCATGCTTCATAGAACAGGTATAGTAGTCTGACTTGGCTACCGGGTGCGTATGCGTTGTTAACGAATATATCAGCTTTCCATTCTAATGCTTCTTTAACAATACGTTTGCAAGTACTCTCTTTCATAATATTGTAGCCATTGCTTTTACTAAAGCCCATGACTTCAATACCCTGAGCTTCTAGCCTTTCAACTAGATACTTTCCGATGCCTCTTGTGTGTCCTGTTATTGCAACTCTTTTTGTGTGTGCCATACTACTATTTACCTGCTTTTTTCTAGTTATTAAACAAATCTACGCTTTCCCAAGGTAAATCATCTTTACCGAAGTGCCCGTAGTTAGTTGTCCTTGTTAAGTCTAGATTAAACAAATCAAAACGTTTAATAATTCCTAGTGGTGTTAAGTCAACATTATCACGGAAGTAGTCTTCAAACTCCTTTCTAACAATGCCATCTGCGTACACATATATACTAGTAGGTTCTTTAACACCGATAGCATAACTTAGTTGCACTACACAGTTTTTAGCCTTGCCACTAGCAACAACATTCTTTGCTAAGTAACGTGCCATGTAAGCACCGCTTCTGTCTACTTTAGTACAATCCTTGCCACTAAATGCTCCGCCACCATGTGGGGCATAGCCACCGTATGTGTCTACAATAATCTTACGTCCTGTAAGTCCTGTGTCTCCATCTGGCCCACCTATAACAAATTTACCTGTAGGGTTAATATGCCATACTGTTTTTAGTACGTCTACTTTATCTTTGATAACCGGCAATATAATGCCTAGTACACGTTCTCTTACTTCGTCTATGCTTAGTTCGTCGCTATGTTGAGTACTACATACAACTGTCTTAATGTATGAAGGCTCTCCTAGTTTTTTGTATGCAAATGTTACTTGACTCTTTGCATCCGGTCCTAACCAATCTGCACCGTTGCGTCTTGCTTCTTCTAGTGCTTGTAGTATTTTATGACTGTAATGTATTGTGCTAGGCATAAAGTTATCTGTTTCGTCACATGCGTAACCAAACATAATACCTTGATCTCCTGCTCCAAAGTCGTCAGTGCCTAAGGCAATGTCTGAACTTTGTCCATGCAGTTCGTTGTATACCACTAATCTTTCCCAATGGAATCCGTCTTGTTCGTAACCAATCTCTTTTACTACGTTGCGTATTAGTGATTCAACTTCCTCTTTACTAATGAGTTTGTCTGACTTATATTCGCCTGCTACTGTAACCATGTTAGTTGTAACTAATGTTTCAACTGCCGCTCTATTATTAATGTTACCATCGATAATAAATGTTGCTACTGTATCAGAGATTAAGTCGGCTATTTTATCCGGATGTCCGTTACTCACGCTTTCGCTTGTGAATTCGTACATAATCCTCTCCTGTTGTTTACTTCATATAGAAGTGTTCTATTTATATTATAACATGAATTGCTTAATAAATCAAGCAACAAATAATCCTTTCATGCTTTTACCTTTTGACATATCACCGTTGAATGTCATTTTGCCACCCATAACTAATTTAACTGGGTCAGCGCCTTTAGTAAACATCTCAATCATTGTATCTTTGCTAACAAATCCTACAGTGATGTCTGCTTTATCTAAATGCTCGTTACACAGAATACATTTCTTATCGTGTACACTAATAGAAAACTTACCATTAGTTTCACTAATAACATTAACGTTAATATCAATATCAATGCCTTCTGATTTTTCTTTCTGAAATTTACCTTCTAAGTCTGTTTTAATTGTGCCAAAGTCTAACATATTATCCTCCTTTTGGATATTAAGTTTTTCATAGCAATGCTTCTGCCTCTTCACATTGTTGCCAAAATTGATGCATCTCTGGAAATGTTGCTAAGAAATTTGTGTCTCTTCTTGCGTCATGTTCGCTAAAGAATTTAAAAAAGTCTGCTCTGTCTCTTCTTAACTTATCACTATCGATGTCTTGTTTCATTATATCTAAGTTACGTTTTGCTTTAGCAATTTCAAAATCTTTAAAACCTCTGTAGTCTACATAGTCTTCAGTTGCTTTGTTATCTTCCATAAATTGAATTGCTTCCTGCATGTAGTCACAATACTCGCTAGGTAGTACATGTATACTTTGCCATGCTGGTGCTCTAAGCAATGGAATGTCAAACCATATACGTTGCTCCGGAACTTCCCAACCCATTGCAAACTGGTTCTCTTTACTCCACTTATCTCTAAGGTCTAATATTCCTTGTAGGAATTCTGTAAAACTTGTAACACTTAAACAGTTAAACGTGTTAATAAAATTAATACTAGTAAATCTAGTTTCGTCTAAAAACCTATGACAGTTATTCCACACAGTATCAAATACCATACCATTACGCATATACTCTGCTTGTTCGCCCCAACCATCTAAACTACAAAACACACTAAAGTTATGATATGCTTTGTCGTTGTATTCGTAAATATATGTGAAACTATTGTTATCCTGTTCTTCGCATTGTCCAACTTGCATAAACGTTTGCGGTATCTCTTCTCGTTCTATTACTGCTAAGTTGCTGTCGTGATAACGTTTTGCATCAGCGCCAATTATAGCATGATCCCATGTTTGCCAATCTGTGCCGTCTAGTGGATCTGCTACATATACTTCTGCACCATGTTGTACATTATCTAATCTCTTAACTGAATCTAAAAACTTTACAAACAATGCATCGTTGGCAGGACACATGTTTGTTGTTATACTTAATTCTAAATCTTTATTTGGATTTGCTAATACATAATCTAATACTTTAAAAGTATTCTTATCCATTAATGGCTCACCACCAGTCATACGAAACACACGAAGTGTTTTATACATCTCGGGCCACCACTTCCAAAACGCTGTAACGTATGGATTAAGATCCTGTTTTACTTTTAATGGCATTAAGTTTTTTAGTGCAAGACTGTCAATATTATTATGTGGAGCAGTAGTTGGATATTCCCCAAACTCGTCTATCTCTTCTTGCCATGCTGTACTTAAATGTGGAGAACAATAACTGCACTTGAAGTTACATGCTTGATTAAAGTTTACTTCTACATAACGTGGATTGATGTTGCCACTAGCACCAGCATCTAAAATATCTTCTTTACTTTCTTGTGCCCAATACTCGCCACTGCGATATACTCGGTCACTTCTTGCACCCGTATCTTCTATGTCCCAACAATAACTACAGCCATCTGGTCTCTCGCCTTTAAGCATTTGTCTGCGTTGTTCTTTCTTTTCTTTTGTGTTATGTAGTGCTGTTGGATTATCTTTTAACTCATCTAACGGAATTGAATGTGTAGGCGGATGATAGCAACTGTGTGTTTGACCATTTGTTAAGTGCATAGATACCTGAGACCATTTAGCATAACACATGCTAGGACTAATATTATCTAGTTGCTCTTTAGCCTTATCAGCGGCTTGGTCGTATATGCTCATACGGTAATTCCGTGCGTTTTGAAGAACGATTTCATGAGATGGCTGATTAATGTTACTTCACCATTCATAGTTTCGTATTCGGAGTCATCCAGATCTCCATTGATAATTCTAGCAGTTGCCTCAGCCCAGAGCTCTGGTGCCTGGTCCATGCCGCCAGGACATATTCCGTATGCGTTGTTGTTAGGCTCGATTGCAATACATTTCATTAGTTGTTGCTCTGCCGATCTAAGATACCTGTATGAAAGGTTCTCGAAGCCATACTCTCTTCTACCCAAAGTAACAGAACTAGTGATAAAAATAAATTGTTTACAATGACTTAAGATATCATATATAGCTAATTTGCCATACATTGTTTGTTGTAGGTTGTCGTCATTTTCCTTTTTAAAAGTTTCAACATGATCTAAGTAATATGTGTCGGCAACATTCCTACGCTTATATTTTGGTGTAGCACCACCAACAACTCTCTGATTAAATACTACAACATCTGGATCAGGGTATTTACTAAACTCTGTTTCCATCTGTGCCGGGTCAGTATAGTCGAGAGTATCTCTACCTAATTTAATAACGTTGTGTCCGGAACCCGTTAGATAGCCAGCAATTGACAAAGGATATTGTGTTGTGGATCCTATTAAGTATATAACCATGTTAGTTACAGCAATCCTTTTTCTAAAAGTTCTTGTATTTGTTTTTCTCTAACCATTGCACCCCAACGTTTAGGATTAACAAAAGTCTTCTTAAAGAATTTACACATGTTAGGATTTGGATCGAACAACATCATATCATTAATTTCTTCGTTTAATGTTACACCGATATCCTTGATTGCTATCTCTAACATCTCAGGATCATGTGATACTTTAGTGTAAGGGCAAACGACATTGCCTGGGAAACGTGGTAGCACTTGGTTACTAAAGAAATCACTAAACCAGTCATAGTCTGATATTAAATTAGTATCCCATTCAGTTAATACAGTCATTTGGCATCCAAGCCTTGCTCCGTATATAGCCCACATGCCGTTGTCAATATCACTTCCAATGTTACACCATGTTTGTAATCTGTTATAGTTCTGCCACCATATCTTATCTTTAAATTCATCTGGCTTTACACGAACACCTTGGTCGGTACTCATTTTAACGCCTTCTCTAAAGCCTGCTCTGAAGGCTTGAAACGGACTTGCTGTTTGATGTACTTCACTGAATGTGTCGTTAAGTTGTATGTAATCTAGCTTCCAACAAAACTCCATACCCTCACCATCTTGTGCGGACTCATGAGTGTTAATTGTTTTAGTATATTCTGTGGGCCAACATTTAAGTCCACCATTACCGTACACTAAACCGTTTAGAATGTTTTTAGCATTCCAACTAAAAATACATTTACTGATATCATTACCATCATGATCTGTCTCAGGAACATCTAATACTTGTTCGAAGAAATCATCCATAACAATATTGTCACCGTCTACTGTGATAAATCGTTCTGTTTCTGATTGGTTAGCACATGCCTTGTGAGCGGCATCGAATCCTGTAACTCCGTGTACTCGTTTAGCCCATGGGACCTTGTTTAACAAGTCTGCCCAATGTTCTTCTGCATTTGGCTCGTCATAGCTGATGTAAAAGATATCTAATTCTGTTACGTCTATTTTCGCCATATGATGTATCCTGTGTTAGTGTAGTTTATACTCTAACGTATTTATCATATATTTTGGAGGTGTATATACTAATGTCGGTAAAATTAGCAAGTGTATGGGGTAATGTAACTGTTTTATCTTTGTGTAATGCAATACCGTCGACTATAAATTTCTCTATTACAAAATGCGGGTCGCCTTTTTCTGTTGCATAAAATTTTAAATTATGCTTTGTTTTATTCTTTTTAATTGTGTTAGCATGTATCTTTACTGTAATCTCTTTTGCAGTCAGGCTTACTTTTACATCAAACGCACTGCCATTAAAGCCTACGTGGGATTTAACTTCAGTTAAAAAGTTTCCGTTAGTAGTAACTTTGTCACTAGTGTAAGTCTTTAATATAATATGGCAAACACCATGTTCATCTCGTTCTATACTGAACTGGGCCATTCCCTTTTTACGTTCATCAATAATTTTACAATCAATAGTTTTAAGTTCTGCAACAGCATTGTCACCGATAGATTTTGCTTCAGGCGGCTTAGTACTTTTATATAATATGTCACCATCATCATTGTATACCAAATAAGTAGTATCGTTTTCTGATGCAATTACTTTTGCTAAACTACCTTTCTCTTGTTTAAGTAGAGCTAATCGTTCACCTGGAGTCATAATGTTTTCCTATTGGAGATAGTCGCTTTCTAGCTGTGCAACCATATCCTTTGTTAGCCATTCCTTTGAAACATAATGAAACGGGTGTGTTATTTGGAAATTGCCTATCTTAAAATCTTTGTAAGACTTATAATATGTAGGCAATGTTTCAGTCCAATCGGTGTGTACTAAACTTGTTGGAATATTTTGTACTTCGCTTTTCATGTGTATAAACGTAGGTAGTTCTGTCATGTGGTCTGCTGTACACTTATCTTTTATTCCTAAGATATGCATAGCAAGGCTGAATGCCACATCTGCACTTAGCCAGTCTGGTTTTCCTTTTGGCATATACTTAAAGTACATACGTTCCCAATTATGGAATATAATCTCTACCATCTTGAAAAACTCTGTTGCAAGGTCTGACTTTTTAAAATAAAAGAATGCTGTATAAACATTTGGCATATCATTTAGTTTTAAGGACTGCCTGTAGTGTGTATCGTATACATGTTCGTCTCTATATGTTTTTACATTAGTACAAGACCATATATCCTTTTGTGCTAAAATATCCCACCACTGACTTACATCTGTAGGGAACAACATATCAGTGTCTAGTATTACTGTCTCATCATACGGAGTCATGTAATAGTATTTCCACTTGTTATTAATTTTCCATTCTTTATCTTCAGCATCATCTTCCCAAGGTATATCCACAATGTGATCAAATACTTTTTTGTGTTTTGCTGTAATAAGTTTTTTAGTCCTAGCGTCAATACACACCGTAAGATTGTTTACAATGCCCTGTGTTAGCTTTAAGTTCATTGCGAGTGCATACGCCTGCTCTAGATAATCTACAGTGCCGTTGTTTTGTGCTATTACAATGTAACCCTTACTCATTTTCTAATAATCTCTGTGTGTCTTTCCAGTTTGTAACTGCGAACACTTGTTCTGGTTGTAGTTGTACTGCTAGAGGATAATCATTTCCTGCAGGGTCAACTCTGTCGCCATAAAATTTAATTGAGTCTATGTCGAAGTCTTTTAATATTTGAGACTTATCACATCCCTTTTTAAATATATCTATACCTGTCTCACCGCCAACTTTTGCACTTAGCTCTGGGAAACGTGTATTAAATCTTTCAGCAATAGCAGTTCTTTCTTGCACTATTAAATCGTATTGATAGTAGTGTTCTCTTTGTTGTTTGTTTGCATGTCTACCCACAACACTAAAGTTAACCATGCCGGTTCTCTCTTCTATGTGTAAGCCTGTTTGTGTTTGCCATTTGCTGTTATCTAATTCGTTTACTAGAAAGAAGCCTGATTCAGCTGGCAACTTCCAATCATTATGACTAAGTTGCTCGTCTTTAGCATACACATCATTACCACTACAGTTATAAACTCTCATACATGCGTTGTAAACATCATCGCCAATTTGTTCTATTGTCTTTGGTCGGTCACTGCCTGTTACTAAAATTACACTATGGGTTTTAGCAAACTCTAAAAACTGTTGTTTAAACTCAGCGTCTATTGTTCCTCTACTAGGAGTTAGTGTGCCATCTACATCAAAGATATAATTCATGTGTGTGTTACTTCTTTTTTCTTTTATTGAACTGTTTATTAGCATTACGTTGCCAACTCCATTCGAAGAATTTACTAATTGCGTTGCTTATCATTCGTTGTAATTCAAACATCTTTCTTCCACGTTGAGGGATCGCCCCAACTAATTAAATCGTTTATAGCAGACTGGCATCCGTGAATGTAATCTCTATCTTCTTCGCTTAGTACTGACCAAGCGTAGGTAACTTTGTCTATCATCGCTGTTACTTCTTCTGGATGATCCAGGTGATAGTTGCTTTCCATACATGCTTGAATCTCATCCATTCGCTTGTCTAGTTTTTCTCGTAACTTCACTTTACTGGTTTCCAATCTTCTTTAAATAAACAAAATCTAGTTTGCCCATCCTTTGTTTCGTACACAAACTGTGTTGCTAATAGTTGTACAACTTTGCCCGTGTTAGTTCTATTAAACCCAGACTCGTGATGCACTATAACATCTTTAAGATTTGGCTTTTTCATCTTGTTCCTCTTCTCGTAAGTCTTCGCCTTCCTTACCTCTAGTGCGATTACCGTCCGAATTTAATTCTGTTAAATCTTGTTGCTTGTTTTTTTGATTGTGTTCTTCTTCACATGACATGGCTTAGTAACTCCTTACTTACTCTATTTATCGCCCACTTGTTCATAACATGTATATCTACGCCACGCCATCTACATAACATAAAGTCGCCTAGACTTTTTGGCTTCTCTAAGTAGAATATTAATTCATTTTTCTCTGGAGAGGAATGTACATCGTCGGTATCAAATGTTTTATAAAGTGCAGGCACCGGAAGTTGTGGAACTCCTTTCTCTACAAATCCGGATAGCATGTGTGCGGCTACACTAAAACTGTAATCATTACGATATAAGCCACCGGGCCATCTATACAGTTCTTGGTAGTATTGAGTGTTGTCTCGTACATGTCGTACGGTATTAAAAAACTGTTGTGCATAGTTAGACTTTTTAAAGTAAACTACTGTAGCCCAATACATAGTGATGCCAACAGGACTCAAACGTTTAAGTGAATCGTCATTACGTTCTGACATAATGTCTTCGTAGTTCCAGTTCATCATTAATTCGTTGTCGTGTCCCCAACACTGATTTAATACATCACTCATAACTAAGTAGTCTGCATCTATTAGTATTGTTTCATCATATGGACTTAGGTCGTAAGCATCACATCTATCTATGTTATAAAACGGAAGTGATGTACTTTTGTGGCTCGTATCTTTGTATGAGCGTCTGTTAATGTTCTTGAATGCTTTGTCTTTAGTTGTTATAACAATATTTGATATAGCATTGTGTATGAAATCGTAACCCATTTCATCTAAGTTATAATCATAACTGTATTGGTTTGTAACAACTGTGATATTATCTATACCTAAGTTTTCTTTGATATAGTATGCATTTATAGTTGCTAACTTTAGATAATCTATTTCCTCATTGTTATGAGCAAATATTAATATGCCTTTACTTGGAGTTGTCATCAAGTTCCATATCCACCAGCTTATGAACTTTTCTGCTTTTCTTTATTTTGGAATATTCGTAATGATATTCGTTGGTAGCTTCAAAGTACCTTGATAGAATCTCTTCTAAGAAATCATCTAGCCCGACAATTTCAATTGGATTGTTATACACATCTAACAGTACTGCTTTAGTGTGCCCTTGTGTTATTAATGTCTGTACAAACGATATAAGCATTTGAGAAATCTCAAACGTACCACCGTTAGTACTGTAACTTAATAGTGTTTGCACTTTAGATCGAAGTGCGTTGTGTTGTACGTTTAGAGTTAATCTATAGTTCGCGAACTCTAATGCTTTGGTTAATTTAGAAGTCATAGCTATATTTATCAGTCAAAAAAAAGCCAGTTACTGTGAACTGGCTTTTAAATTTATATCTTATTACAAGTTACTTATTGCTGATGTACCAGGTTGTGCTAATGTTATACCATTGTTTGCTCGTTTAGTAGTACAAGTACTTGAAACTGTACCGTCTACACTATCAACATAACCGACTGAGTCATCACTGTTACCGTCAACACCATCCGCTCCAATACCATCGCCTAATGCGTGATCATCTCTAAGTGTTGCTTTGAATGTTATAGCTGTTGGGTTAGTAGTGCTGTTAACTTTAGCAACTAATTGGTAGTAGTTACTTGCATATGAACTAGAACCATACTTGATATACATCTGTACATACGAAGTAGTCAATTCATAAAAGCCTTTACCGGCACTTGTACCTGTTGAACCTGAACTAGTTAAGTTGTTCAAGTTAAAAGTAAGTGTGCCCATTGCACTTAATAGTGCTGTCCAGTTACTATTTTGTGAACCAATTGTTCCTGCGGCTGAACCTGATGTTCCTCCTGATCTTGAAGAAGAAAAATTAATTTCTCCACCTGCATTAAAGAACGCTCTACATTGTGCTTCACTGGCAAAGCTCACTGAAAATTCATGTGTTACTTCTGGTGTTGATGAGCTTCCCCATCCTGCTGTTCTACTTGAGGTTGCTAACGATTCTGAAGTTAAACTTCCACTTGGTACACTAAATCTGCTATCAAAACATGATTTAGCATCTGCCATTAAGTTAGACCAGTCAGTTGATGAAATACCATCACCTGCCGCTGAATCTGAAGTACTTGAAGAATTTAATGTTAAGCCAAGGAATGTACCTACCGCTTGAATCTCATCCTGTAAATTTTTATATCCATTGTCTGTGCTACTTGCTCGGATAAGCTCTCCGCCTGCGGCATCCAACGAACCAATTGATTGGTCGTAACCATAAATTGAACTTGCTGTGTATGTGCCCAATGTATGATCTGCAGGAGTACTTAACTGCCTGTAGACATTGTTTTTCATTCCATCGTAATCAGCGTTACCGATTACATCACCAGCGACCACTTGGGTCATTGTGTGTCCACCGGATACTGTTAAAGTGCTTCCACTTGCCATATTAAACTCCTACTAGTTTCTTACTTATATTTATCTATCTAACACCGATAACTGCTTCTACTATGCCTTCACCGCCGTCATTTTTATCTTCTAAACTTCTTCCTACAATAGCCCTTGTGTCATACTCATCTTCCATACTTGCCCATGCAACTCCTGGAACATCACTAGAAACTAAACGTTGTCCTTTCTTAATTTTGCCAATTACTTTAACAGGTACTCTTCCTGCTAATGCTACTGGTAAACCTTCTGCTTCACTGTTCATTAAGTAAGCAGGGTTTGTTGATATAACACCAAACACATCTGTGTCTGCATGTTCTAAAGTCATTGTAATTTCAGCATCGCCACCAATTTTAACTACTGTGCCTGCCTCGTAAGTTGCGTCAGCTGAGTATATCTCCGCCATATCCGCGTACTTAGCCGAACTTGCCACACCAGTAAATGTTGTTGCAAATACTTCTGCGTATTTGAAACTTGCCGAACCTAAGCTAACTGCATTATCTGTTGCTGGTGTAATATTATGTGTATGCGTGTCTGCCGCATCGCTTCTTAAGAAACTTGCACTACTAATACTATCTAATGTATCAGCGTCTACGTTTAAAGCATCGATTACAGTCTTAGTTACTTGACTGTCTACATACCCTTTAACTGATTGTTGAGTTGGAATAAGTGTAGCACTATTGCTAGACATATTATCTTCGTCAACGAATGCTGTTGCAGTAATTGTACCATCAGATAATGAACCAAACTTAACAGTAGTTGAACCTGCATCAACACCTGCTGTTGCGAGTAGCTCAGATGTAAATGATTTTGCACCACCTAATGTTTGCGTACCTGTTGTTCTAATAACTGTGTTGTCTACAGCAACTGAACCAACTACTCCGCCGTTGTATGTAAAGTCTGCAATACCATCGCCGTCTGTTAGTGCATTGCTTAACGATGTATTCTGCAAGTTACCTGTACTAGCATCAAAAATAACTGTGCCATCTGTTGCTTTTAAGTCAAATCCTTTAACACCGTTAGTAGTAATATTCTGTGTAGCTGTTACTGATACATTACTTAAATGTGCTGTATCCATCGGGTTAGCTGTAGAACCAATTGTTTCAATTGTGTCTGCTCCAAATCCTATAATACTTCCCGACATGTGAATGTCGTCTACATATAATGTTTTAACAGGCTTTGCTGTTGTACCAACTGAAAGTTTTGATTGACCGCCAGCATCAGTAATAGTATGTATAACTTGATCAGCCGCTGATGAACTACCAATTGTAATCGATCCACCTAAAAATGCATTATTAAATCGTTGTGTTGAAGTACCTAACGAAGCAGTATCTGTATTAGTTGGAATAAGATTTGTACTACCTGTGTGGTAGAAGCCTGCTGATGGAGTTATGGATCCGGAAATTAGTAATGCATTAGCCGAGGTAGCCGAAGTGGCTAAGTCCGCTAATGGTACTGATGTATCACTATATGCTCGTCTTAAATTCATACCTGGCTTAATAACTAAGCCAATACCTAAACCGCCCGAGTCATTAAATTCGCTGGATAAATCTACAGATGCACTGTCGTTATCTCTATAACTCGTTCCTAATGTAGCGTCTGTTACAGTGAACTCTACGTTATCACTAAAGATAGCCATAACAGTTTCAAGTCCTGACGGAGTACCAAAAGCGGTACCACTGTCATTAACATATACTAAGGCTATAACTGCTCTTTTAATACTGTTGTTGTCTGTTAAATATAGTGTTCTTAATCTTGTTCCAAAGTTAGGACCGCCTGACTCTGATTGCCATCTACTTGTTACAGTACCTGGGTATGAAACTTCACGCCATGCTGTACCGTCATATAATTTTTCTTTGTTGTCAACTGTATCGAAGTAAGTTGTGCCGGCGGCTAAGTCTGATGTCGGGGCCGAAGAAGCAATGAGAGGAGTTTGCCTTCTCCATGCCGTGCCATCATATACACGCATAGTGTTGTCAGATGTATTATACCAATGCTGACCTACTAATGCTGTTTTGCCTCTAGCAACTGGATTACTAGTAGAAGCAAAGTTCTCTAGCATCCATAAAGTGTTTTGTACGAAAAATTGACCATAGCCTGATACGTTCCTGCCTACAAGTGCTACACCATACTTAGTGCTTACCTCACCTGTTGCGACGGTAATAGTACTGCCTTCGTCTGTCGTTTTTACTGAATACGTCATTTCTTAAATTCCTCTAATTTAATTGAACTCGAACCGTATAAACGATTTCAATTTCTCTGTTTTTACTTTTTTGTACTGGGTGAAATATAACATGTGTCAGTAATATACTGTCGTCAATATCATCAGCATAAGATAATAATCCTAACTCGTCGAATACATACGATCCATCTTGTGTTGTGCTGGTGTCAAATGCATCAGCATCACTTGGTTCGTTGTACCCCAATGTACAAGTAATTTTTAAGTCAGTGTAACTCGGTCCTGGGATAACTTCGATTTTATCCGTTGTCGTGTTATTACTAACTACTTTTTGGTAAGTCCTTGAGTACAATGTTCCACTGCTCTCATAACTTTCGCTAACTCTTGGAGATTTGTAAATTACTTTACCTGCTGTGTCGACACTGGTTGCTCCGTTGCCAAAGCCCATCCATTGAACATAGTAATTACCTAATTTATCTGTAATTGCCCTAGCAATCATATTCGCCATGTTGCCATAGTGAATAGCATTACGTTTGTTTACTAGTTCTTCGCCAGTTTCTTTATCCTTAATAAGGATATGACCTGACATTTTTAGACCCATTGTATCATCCACAGGACTCTCCGCTTGTTCTTGGTTAATTATCTCTTTATCTTCCATGCTGTTATTTATCACTTTTCTTTAAAAATAGTTTTAATTAAGTACCTTGTATGAATCCTACTATACTATTAACGTCAGTTGAGCCCGATGTATCACTTAAACTTGTAGTAACATAGGAACTATCACTGTCATCTGCTAACCAGTTCAGGTCTTGTGGATCTCTATAACCAGCCAATTTAATATTTTGTGTTTCTTCACCGTTGTATACTTTACTGCTTACTGCAATAATTGGGTTAGCCGTTGTACCTCTAGTACCACGTATAATGCCTAGCAACTTATTACTTATTGAGTCAATGCCTGTATACTCTATTCTTTCTGAGTTAATCCATATAACACCTTTATTACTAGCGGATGCGTTTGGTAAAACATCAGCATCTGCTACTGTAATGGTAGTATCCCACTCATTAACTATTGCTGTAACTGTTGTTAATCCTGATGTCGAACTTCTATAAAAGTCTGTTCTTCCAAATAGATCCATAAACACAGTATGTCTAACTGGTTTAGAACTTGCTGTTCCTATTGCAATATTGCCATGTGAAACGTTACTTGTATAAACATTCATAACTAATGTTTCAAATGGTTGTATAACAATAAGTTCTTCCGGTCTGTCTGGTCCGTATCCTGACTTAGTAAATGTTACTGCATCAAATCCGTATACTGTTTCGTTGTTAACTCTATAGTTTACAGCGCCTTGACTATCAGTATCAAACACACCGTGGAAGTTATTAACTGTTACATCTTTATCCCAAACTTCTTCATCCCATGCAAAGAAGTCAAAGCCTCTTGTATTAGTGTAGAATGTAGTTGGGTGTGTGCCTGGAACAATATCCATAAACACATTAGCATCTAATATCTCGCCGTTAAAGTCTCCGCCAACTGCTGTCTTAACTAAACTTAATGTATAGTTTAGGTTGCCATCGTTAACCATGTTAGTCATAATAGCTTTATTAGTTGTTATAGTTGTATTTGCTCCTGCGCCAGTGCCGTGTGCTGAATCCATAGCATGTACAAATGCTGTTCTAATATGTGTATTGAACTTAAACTCTCTGTCACTTGCTCTCCAATTAACACTAGTGTTGCCCATTGCGGCTTCTGTTGTGCCTTCAATACTTATAATGTTTTTAGCAATACTTTCTTTTAATGTTTCTTTAGCAGGGTTAAAGCCGTGTACTGATTCAAAGTCAAGTACATCACCTACTTGTATTCCACCTAATGTTGGATTGTCTGTGTATGCTTTATTAAACTCAATTTTGTTATCTGCAATATTATATGTCCAGTTAGTAACTGCGCCGGCTAGTAACGTACTAGCACTAACGTTTGGTACTACTACGTCATTATGCCTAACTGTTAAACTAGAAACATCACTTGCATCAGTAATGTAAGGTATGAAGTTAAATGGTACTTCAGTTAAGTTACTGGATGCTATTACTCGCTGTGTCTTTGTTGTAAGCGAATTTTGATACAAGTCTGAATTAACTCTATCAATTATAATCTTAGTGTTTATTTTTCTTACTGGAGCATTACTACTTACAAATCCTGCGTATGCTGTATCGCTGTTAAGTATAGTTGCATCAGCTGTAATACTTGCATCTAGTATACGAACAGATGTTGCATCCTCATCAAAGTATGGAGGTCTATCAAAGTCACTAGTTGATCCCTTCAATATTTCTACTGGAGCTTTCTTAATATCTCTATAGTTTCTAATCTTACTACTGTAAGGTTTAACTTCATTGAAGTATTCAACTGCTTTGCTAAAGTTATCAACTTTTAATCCTTTAAATTGGATTAAGTCAGTTTCTTCTTTTTGTACATTTAAGTATGTAGATTTAAACGCCCAACTCAATTCTATTTGTTCGCCTATTGCAAACTTAACCATACTAAAGAATAACTTGTTCCAGTAAAGTTTATGTGTGCCTATGAATACTTTAGTGTACAAGTGATGTAGTATTTGTCTAATCTCTTTTCCGATTTCAAGTTGTTGCTTATCAGTGTATACCTTTTTATTCCACTGTACCGTTTCGTTTTCCATAGCAATCAGTGTAAACTTGTTATCTGTTTTAGTGTATTCGAATAACTTATATTTAGAAGTAGCAGTATCTTGTACTTGTATAATACTCTTGTCTAGTAAGTTTTTTATTAACTTTAATTGCTTTTCAGTTTTAACTCGTCTAAGTGGTCTATAATCTTCGTTATAATAAATTTTAGTATTTTTTACTTTGTTAGTTCGTAGTAACTTAAACCAGTTAGAAGTTATTAAATGAGGAGTTGAAGTTGGTAGCCCAACTCTCCAATCTGTAAATACTGTGTCCATTTGTAGTTCTGAGAATATGTCGTTCATTGTTTCGAACATTTGCTTTCTAGCCGCTAAAATATCCTTAAACATTGTTTGTCTAGGTCTAAACTGTGAACCGTATCTCTCGCCTTCACTAAGTCCTGCAACAGGAACAATTTCGTTTATAGCATTGTATCCTGCTAAACTGTCCATAACCTTAATACTTAGGTTGTGCGGAATAGTTGCATTAGTATTGCCTTCACCTGCTAAAGTCCAGCTGGTGTGCTTCTGCGATAATCCAGATTCTTTTCTTCTAAAGTTTAAACTTACAATAGAGTCTTCAGTTTTAATTAAATCGCCTAACTTATTAATTGTCATTGCTTCCGGAGAAACAAGTGCAAAATAAGGCATTCTGTTTCCTTCAGGATTATCTAACAACTGTTCAAGCTCTTGTGTACTTTTGTTTCTATTGTATTTCATCATCGCATCGTTAGATACTTCACTTATGCCTCTAACCCAATAGTAGTACGAAGTTATTGTTTTGCCTCGTTTGTTTATTGCTTTCTCATCAATGTATGCACCACTGTCTATTGCTGTTCCAGGTCCTGCATATTCTATTGGTGGTACAGTATTTCGTGTCCACTCGTAAATTACAATTTCACTTCCTGGGAATTTAGAACCCCAATCATTGTTTCGTTGCATATTATTGTAAGCAAATTGTCCGTATGTTCCTTTACCTTGCTCGTACCAGTTATATCGTACTTTACTAGTATCCCACCAAGTTTGTCCTACTTGCTCTTCGCCAAACTTAGTATACGCTGGATCATACACAATAGGATCATTCTCTACTTTGTAAGTAATGTCCTTATCTATGAATCCTGGTATAATACCTTTGAATGGATCGTATAAGTTAATATCAAATTCTTTTACAGCCGTATCAGCATCGTAAGTAATTACGTCATCTATGAATGCAATGTCTGTTAATGTTTCTTGCTTTCTTATTACTGTACCGCTTTCTAAATATGCCCAGCCGTTACCACCGTAGTTATCAATCCATACATTGGCATGGTCGGCTAATGTTAATCCTGCTTCAGTGTCATATCTCATGCTCTGTAACAATAATGGTTTAACGTCTTGCCTTGTGAGGTTCGTGTTAGTAAACACAACAGGGCTAGTGCCGTCTACTCCTCTAAGTTCGTATTCATACAAGTTTGCTATTGTACTAGCATTACCTAATCCCATTCCTAAAGTAAAGCCTTGCGTCCATGGAAGGTTACCTTGCCAACCGCCGCCACGTCCTAATAATCCTGCTGTACTGTTAGCGCCTGTTAATGCAGAACCAGTAACGTCTAATTGAGGATCAATGCCAGTGGAGTCGATGTTCTCAAAGTTTGGATAAGTTCCACACACATAGTCACCATCTGTAATGCCTAATAACTGTAGTAGTCCTGGGTTAAGTTCATCACCTAGTCTTATACCACTAATGTTTGGTCCGCCCATAAGTAGTTCGCCGAAACTAGCAAGGTCGCCGTCACCGCCGTCACCGGTGCCGCCGGCTCCGCCTAATCCTCTGCTACCGTTTCTGCCGTCTCCGTTATTATCTCCATCTGGATTTAAAGGTCGTCCGTCCGGTCCGTATTGTACTTCGTCTGCTCCGAACCAAGGGTTACCATTTTCGTCTAATGGACTCCATAAAGTAATGTCATCTGCTAATTGTCCTAATGGGGAACGCGGAAGAATCATGCCATTTGGCAGTCCTAAATCGTTGAGTGCATTACCGGCTTCGCTACAGCTAGGAATATCTCTTGCTGTTAAGAATACTCTACCGCCTGAACCTGCACCAGGCTTATTCAATGTGCCCAAAGTATCACTGTCGCTTACACCTGTTGTTTTACGTTTAATATCGTACTGTATTGGTACGCCAGCGTCTAAGTCACTTGGGAATATTTTGTATATGCCTCTATCAATAACTTGTATATCTGTTATGCCGCCATAGCCGTCAACGCCTGTAATAACAAACTTAGCAGGTCTCTCCATAACTGGCCCGGGTTTAAGTCTCGCGGACACTTCCGCATCTCTACCTTGTCCTCTAACAGTAATAGTTGGAGGATTATCTATGCTATAGCCAGAGCCTCCTAGTTTCAAGCCTACTGAAACTATTCCGCCATTTGAATCGTAAGTGATTGCGTCATAGTCTACTAATGCTCCGCCACCTGGTTCGCCACGTTGTCCAATCTTAAACGTTATAGGTGTAGCCATTCCATTTGTAAGGTAGCCACTGCCTGGGTTATTAACTGTGAATTCCTCAATTGGACTAACGCCTTGACTTACTACAGGTGTACCACCCATAAGTCTCATTATGGCTCCGACTTCGTAACCTGTACCTGCTGTAATACAAATACTGCTTTTAACAAGAGCTTGTCTGTTTTGTTCTGCTGTTACAGTATTAGTAGTATATGATGTAACATGTGTAGCAACATCCAACGTACTTGACGTGCCGCTGACAGTATGTCTAGTTGCGCCTGCGCCAGTTGTAGTTGGTGTTACTGTTGTTTCTTTATTAAAGCATACTTGATTATCTTGCTTAATAGAATAGTCTAACACTTCTTTATATATTCCGCCTGCACAACCATTTCTAATTATCATTGGATCTGATAACTTGTTTCTGATCATTAAGCACTTTTCTTTAGTTGCTGAATCTACAGTAATAAGAACGTTAACTGATGTTGTTTGACTTAGTATCTCTTTCTTAATTGCTGTTAATTTAGTTGAGCCACTTAGCAATATGCTATCACCGTTAATAAAGAACGAGTCACCGGCGCCAACCATTTTAGTTTGTCCACATATTTTAACTCTAGCTTTAGGCTTACAAATTGGTACATTAACTGTTCCACTTACTGGAGCAACTGTGCCTGATGTTGAATTCTTCTGTAAAGCTGTTAATGAAAGATAGCTAGTACTTGCTGTATTGTTCTGTTTCTGATTAAGACCTACACCAGATACTAAACCAGTTCCGCCAAATATTGCTCCGCTGGTCATATTGCCGTTAACACCGAACTGAGGAACTCCTGATGGTGCTTGGTTAATAGGGTATGTTTTGTATATTGGGAGATTAATAGATCCCATTCCACCATAGCCGCCTGAGCCTCCTAGGTGTACCATGTTCTGTCCTACGTTTAATCTGCTATTAGAATAGCCACCTATAAAGTTATGCGCCATGCCTGCTATGGGTGGGTATAAAGGAAAGCCGTGTATCTGTGTTTGGTTTGCCAATGTTACCAAATTAGTATTCTGATTTCCGTTTGGAGGAGGATTACCAACTCCAACTGATCCCTTACTTGGGTAGCCGGCTCCGTTAACATCGTCTGCTGGATGTTCCATGTAATATTTAAATGCTGTACTTGTCTTCGAATCTTTGTCTAGAGTAATAGTAATATATCTGCCTTTACTAGCATCATATGTAAATGATATTTTGCCATTTTCTTTAACAAAGCCGTTACCATGTTCTGAATAACCTTGATTTAATAACTGACCAGGGCCAACATTATTTTGTTGCCACGGTGTCATTCCAGCTGATATTTGCCATTTAACACCTGACCATGCATGTATATCTACTTTGTCTATAGGACTTAATGTACTTGCAACGCCTGTGCCTGCAATCTTAGATCCAGTCGATCCTGCATGAGTACTTTGGTAAACTGTTAGTCTATCTTTAGCACTATACATATCAAACAATATTCTAACTGGATATGTTTGAGAAGTGTCTTCCGCAAACTTGTACTTAAATGTTTCTGTTTGTCCTCTGCCCTGCGTGTTCATCTCATTTACAAATACAGATGTAACTGGTGGTACCGGAGGTTTCGGTGGTACCGGAGGAGGTGGAGGACACGGATCATCGTGCTGTGTAAGAGATATTAACGGTGTCCAGTCAACTACAGTTGTGCCTGTAGTTGCCACACTTGCACCTGGGCCTGTCTGTCCCTTGCTAATTGTTGATGGTGGAACAATTGTTTGAATCGGTTGTGGCGGTAGTGGGTTGCCAGCTGGATCAGTAAAAGGCCACCCTTTGTTTGGTGGTGGTGTCGGTATCGGATTCGCTATCACCGGAATACTAACGCCTGGAGCAGGTGGATTCGATGGCATCTGAGGATAACCAAGTCCTGTATGTACAAGCTGTTGCTGTAAAGTATTATATGCTACACCTCTGCCTACTGCAGAAGGTATAGGATTTTGTGTTGTTATGTTAGGAATAATATTATTTACTAGAGGTGTTCCACTCACAAATGGAAGCACTGGTAAAGAATGACCTATACTTGAATTTGGTTTACCGGCACCGCCCATGCCTGCGCCGCCTTGTTGGAAATACGGTGTGCCGCCCTTCGACGCTGAACCGCCCCTCATCAGTTTATTTACTTGGTTCATTATTCCAGTAATTCCTGTTAAGGACATATACATGGAATCACATTGTACTAATGCTCCCGACTTAATAGCCATCTGTCTATTAATCTCATCTGCATATTCTTGTGAAGTATGCATTGGGAACGCTGTTGCAACTTTGGCTCCATTAACCATAATATCGCCATCATGTTTTGATATTAAGTATGCTTCTGAATCTGCGCCACCTGTTGTTGGCAATGTATCTGTGCCGTGTACTTTATATTCTTTTTCTGAAACATATCTAATTCCGCCTGTTGCGTACGGATGGTCAAACCCAAATCCTTCTAAACGTATAACAGTAGAGCTAGGTACAGATTCAACTTTCCATGCCCAGTTATAATAGTTCGGTTCCATGTCAACAATGTTTATAACTTTGTTTACAATTGTGTCTGTTCCATCTGTGTCTAAAGTATGTGCTTCTTCTAAAGTAACTTCTACCTGGTCTGTCATCATAGTTGCATTGCCAAATGCATTATCCTGGAATGTAAGACTTGCTGTGCCTGTCGCTGTTGCATTTTGAGATAGTACCACTCCTGTTACTGTAACTTCTGCAACTGTTGTGCCTCCAGTAATGCCTGCGCCACTTACTAGCATACCGGATGTTACTACTGCATTCGGTGAAGCGATAGTTGCCGTTGTACTGCCACTAGTTGTACCTACTGAAACTACAACACTTGTAGGCTCTACAAAATCTCCGTACACACTAATTGTAGTTGCTGATTTCCCAACAACTCTGTATACACCTGAATAGTAACCTGCGTTGTTAATTTTAACAACTCCTAAGTTTGCAACTGTTGAAGTGTTCATGTCTGTTGTAAATACTAAACCGTTATTAACTGCTAAACTTAATGCACTTGAACTAACATTTGAACTAAAAGTACTTTCAGTAACTGTGAATGTTGTTATAATAGAATTTGCTGTACTGTAATTATTTGTTCTCTTAGAGAACTGTATAGTCGCACCGTTTGACATTGTAACTGCTGTGTCTACTACCATTGTAACTGCATCAGTTATAGCAGTAACTTTAGTGTTAGCTGGTATCCCAGAGCCACTTACAACATGTCCAACTTGAATAGTGTTATCGCCTGCTGTAATGATTATAGTAGTTGCACTAGATAATGCACCATTAATTGTTGTGGAATAAATTCCTGTATCAGTTGTATCAACTAATGTTGTTGCCATTGTAGACGGACTTACTGTAACATTACTTGCTTTATAAGTATTACCGTTTAAGGCACCTGTACTTGAATCTGTGAACGTTATATACGAGCCTTCTTCAAAGTCGTTCATTGAAGTAGTGCCTGTATAAGTTAAGTTAACTGTGTTGCTAGTACCAACGTTGGCATCTAGAGCAAACGTTTCTGAAGTATTAATATAATAGTTTACTGCTGAAACATTACCACTTACTGTTGGCTCAATTTTTTCTATTAACAATCTTAACGGCTCTTTATATCCAATGCCTGAAATTGTTACAGAATTTTTAACAACTTGATCTTCATTTAAGAAGTATCCAACCGGAGTATTAACTTCCATAATAGTGTTATCAAACATCTTGTCACCATCAGCAAGTTCGATATTTGCATAATAACTATCTAGTGCAATGCCTTCACGTTTTAATGCTATAACATTATCGTAATAGTTTGTAATGTTTGCTTCGTCTGTTAAGTAGTTTGAGTTAGCATAAGCATCTAAACTTATGTCAGTGTACAACATTGTTGTACCTAAATTATCGTTGAATTTAATATAAGCAACATTACTAGTAGCATCAAATCCTGTGGGTTGAACTAACTTGTATGCATTAAAGTCTGAATGCTCACTAACAGCAAAATGTACTACATCATTTTCTTGAGGTATCTTATTAGCTGGACGAGAATCAATATCAAATAATCCTGTAAAATCATTTAAGTTCATTGCTTGGTATGCCACGTTGTACGAGGATATGTAACCTGCGTTTGGTAGTGGAGTATACTTGCTGTCAGTAATACCTGTGAAGTCAACATTTTTAGTAGTGGGCCACAAGTCTTTAGTTTTCATATCTGTTGGTCTATGAATAAATCTTGTGCTATCATCTACGTCAATTAATATAGTCGAATCCGATAAGTCGTCTGGTGTTATTTCTAATGTTCGTTGTTGTTTTAGTCTTGCCGCTAATGCATCCTCGGCTTTAACTTTAATATTTAATGTGCTACCAGGTAAGTCACCTTGATATGCTTCTGCAAAATCTACTGTTGCTCTTTCAATAATTGTGATAGGAGTATTTTCGTTTAACTCTCCACCCGGTAGTTTAGTTACATCATAAAATGTAATAGTAGAATTATGAGTACCAGCATTATTATCTATTGCAAAACCGTTTGTTCCGTCTGTCTCTAAAGCATCACTTATTAGTGTGCCGTTAATAAGCACTTCTATATGCGGATAGTTACCGTTTATAATTTGTAAGTTGTCTATTGCAATGTTACCTGCTTCCGGAGTTGCTTGACTAGTTACGTTGCCTGACTCAGGAGCAAAAGTAAATGCTAATGATCCAGATGTTGTTCTTTCAGTAGGAACAATAGTTGATCTGCTACCAGAATCGAATTCCCAATTAACAGTATTGTCTTCTTCTACGGCTACTACTGTTGTGCCATTGATATTAACAATAACGTTAGTGTTCGTTGTGGCGTTTGCAGTTTCAAAACTGTATCGCTGTCTAGGTTGGAAACGCTTAGAGCCAGTATTAAGAATAATATCTGCTGAGTTATCTAATTTTAATTTGTTTACAAGGTCATCTTTTTGTGCATCGTTGGCACTACTTACAGTAAAGTCGTTACCTGAAAGTTGTAACTTGTAGTTAGTGGACGCCGCTGTGCCCAGTGTAAGTACTGATGCTGTAACGTTAGCGTTGGTATTAGCGTTGGTGTTAATTGCTTCTGCAACAAGTGTAACATTACTAGACGAACTGAGGTCAATGAACGATGCCGCATTTGCGGAGAAGTTATCTGTTATGCTTATACCAGTTAACACATTAGCACTAAAGGATCCTGAGCTATCTAAGAATGCATTACTAACAGCATACGGCTTACTGAAGTAAGTTGTAATATTTGCAGTAAGTAACTGTGCCGCTACAACTGTTACACTAGGATTAATAGTATAACCATATCCTGGTTCAGTAACTGTAACATCTTTAATAGTACCGTCTGTGTTCAAGTTAACAGTTGCTTCAGCAGTTGTTCCACCTGCGTACATAAATGATCCTGGGATCTCTGCTGGTGGTCCTTCAATTTCTAAAACAGGTACACTATAGAATTTAGTAGTTGCACCTAGTAGTTCCACTTCACTAATTACACTAACAATATCTTCCGGATAAACAATTTGTATTAATTGATTTTCGCTTGTAATTTCTGAATCTTGTATTTTAATATCTAGTCTCTGGTTGTTTTGAACGTCACCAAAATCTCCAGACTTAAGAGCCCACTCGTCGTATACTGCTATACTACCAGGAACTAATACTTTATCACTGTTAAGTAATTTTTCAATACTTGCCTTAGTACCCTTGTCTCTAATCATACCATTGTAGAAATCGAATTGGTTATCGTCTACAAGTTCAAACTCTCTTAGATATTTTCTTTCGGTGTAACCATACTGTCGTCTACTTGCTTCGTATACTTGTCTTTCAACTGGTACATGACCGATCTCATTGTATCTACCCATGTCTTGTGCAAGTGTATCGTAGTTTGGCTTTAAGCCATCTTCAGTAATTAAGAAACCTTCACTCATTAACGAGCCTGTCCAGTTTGCTGTTCTCTTACCTTTAACTTTTAATCTTTTTTGTCTATGCCCAAACACTGTGTCGTAAATTGTATCTCCAAACACAGTCTTATTATTAATAAGCATAGCATGTTCTATACTATTTGTATGGATAATAATTCCAAAAATCTGCGAGTTAGTTGGTGGAGTAACTTCAATAGTACTTCCTTCTCTAACAATTAAACAGTCTGTTGGTAAAATCTTTTTACCAGTTTCGTCTAATATACTAAACTGTCCTTTAAATGATTCTGCAATCTCGCTTATTCTACCTTCAATGGAAGTGAACTTAATTTTTCTTGCCATTGGACTTAGGCTTAATGTATTACCAGTTGCCCACTTACCTAAACTCCAGAATAAAAATTGCTTGCCTGAATATACCCAGTCACTAACATCATTTATTTCGTTGTTGAAGTCGTTAAAGTCGTAGCCTTGTGTTTTCTGCTTTCTTCCTAACTCAGTTAAGAACTCAAATACTTCGCCTATAGTTTTATAAACTGTGCCGTATTCTACACGTTCTGTTACGCCAGTTCCTTCTAAGTAGTAAGTTGCTTCAGCGGCATTAACCATTGGCAATGAGCTGAGCCTTTGATAAAATTCTGTATTAGTTACTGCTGTTGCTTTTGCAACTGCACTTTTTGCCTGGTAGTAGTTGTATCCAGACTTAACAATATCGCCTGCGTTGTATGAGAGTGTAGCCCCGTAATTTGAAAAGTCTGCTGGTTCGCCTCCAACACTTACTTCTGTACGTTGCCCTTCTTTATTAGAAGGCTCAACTTCAAAGAATCTCTTAGTACTGCTGTATCCTGAAAGTTTGTAATACCCGTCTGCTGTAAGCTCAACTATTACACCAGTGTATTGGTTTGTAGTTGTGTAAGGTCCAACGTGAACACTTACTTGAATATCTTCGTGTGGAAGAATTAAACTTGAACTATTACCTGTTATGCTGTAGCTATCGCTGAATACTGTCATAGTATCTTTGTCAACAAAGCCAGCAAACTTATGTCCTAGTTTACCGTTAACTGATTTAAACGGAGTAGCAAATTCTGTTTTGGTGTTTATACCATGGAATCGTAAGTACGAATCAATAAATTGTGTATACCCTGTGTTAGTAAGTAATGTTTTATTGTCAGCGGCAGTATTACCGTGTACAATTGCATCTTTAACTTGGTAACGTTTAAATGTTGTTTTGTCAAGTAGTTGTAAAGGGTTTGCTGAACTTCTAATAATTTTTTCTGGCTCTGCAAACACACTAGCAAACTTACCTGGCTTTGTGAGGAATAATGCTTCTGCTATTGCAAAAGGATATTGCTCTGACATCTTCCAAGCATTCTCTACTGGAGCTCCATCGCCAAATTTCCATTCATTAGCAACCTTTGTAACGTCACTAGTGTATGTAGTTGTCTGTGTATTAACTAATGAGTAATTCTCTGTGCCTGCTGTAGCAAATGTGCCTGCACCTAATATGTTGTTTGCAAGGTCAGTTGTAGTAAATCTAAACTTAGGACCTACGGTGTACGGATATGCTGGAGCGCCAGCAGTATCTATTGTGGCAACATACGCCCATACGCCACTTGGAAACTCTGGAGTTACCATAAAGCGTCCATTAAATTCGTCTAAGTCACCTGTTGCAGTATCGAACACATAGTCCTCTATGAACTCGCCTGTAGGTATTCCGCCTACTCCTAGTGCATAAGTATCTCTTGCGTTTGTTTTTAAACTATAACTAGATACTAAACGTTTAATATCACTAGTATCGTTTAATCTGTCTGTATATCCATATGGCCCGTAAATTGGCAAACCATCAAATGCCCAACCAATTATTGGACTATGCGTTGATGTACTCCATGCACTAAGCCCAACTGTTTTTGGACTAGGCTGTACATAACCATAGCGGTTATTTGCATCTGGGTTTCCACCTGCTGTATCTCTGCCTACTTCGTTTCTGTACATAGCATTGTAATGCCAATTGCTAGTAGTATCAATAGTAACACCTGTGTTGCCGTTAAATACTAAACCTCCGTTAACTGCAATACCTGTATGCGTTTTAGCAGTAGTTGTGGCTGTAACAAATTGTGCCGCTGTAGATGTACTTGCATCTGAGTAATGATTGGCGTCGGTAGCATCTGCTATAACTTTTATTGTATATTTCGATGTCTTGTCTTCTACAAAAGCAGTACTATTACTAATAGGGAATGTTCCAATAACATGATTTAATAAGTTACTTGTTGTTACATTAATGTGCGTAGTGGTGCCGTCTGTTCTTTCGTTTATATGTAAACCGTCTGTAGTTCCTACAAACGAAGTTGCACTAGCTGTTGCTGTGCCAAGCTCTGCTTGAGTCCATACTGTGGTTCTAGTTGTGGACGCTGTGCTTGAAATATTTGCTGGTGCTAATAACTTAGCATCTGCGTCTACTGGTAACATACTCTTTAATCCAATACGTCTGTAAGGATTATTAATTTTGTATGCTGAATTATCTACATTCTTTGTGGTGCCTTGCCTAATGATACCGTTTTCAATATCACTCCACATTGGTTTGTTGCCACTACCATAATTAGTATTTGTTGTTGTAATATATTGAGTGTCCCACCAGCTTGGCTTTTTAACAAGTCCCAACATTTCCCATGGATGCGTATGTGGTCTAGCAGTATCAAAACTATCTTCAAAAATGCCTCTCCAGTACCCAGCGTTTGCTGTGCCTGAGTTATAGTTCCATGTAAACGGTTTATCAACATCGTAATATTCGTTTTCAACAAAGTCCGCTTCGTTTCTTGCAATAAATTTGTTAAAGTTTTCTCTTAAAATGTTGTAGTATGCAGTTCTAGAAATACCAGTATTTCTAAATGTTCCTGGTCTAATATCGTGTACATTTAAATCTGGATAATTTAGTTTGTCTCTATAAACTTGTTGTACGCTGTTGTAAACTCTCTTTTCAAATTCTAATAAAATTTCATCTTGCTTATCGTTGTCTGCAACTGTTCTACTGCCGTCATGTCCAACTATAACGTTAATTGCTTCTGCAAATGATGTATCAGACATAATTTTTGGTAACTGTACAGGTGTAATACCCATAGCAGATGTAGTTGGAGGACATTGAGCACTTTCTCTATTTTTGTTAAAGAATCTAACTTTAATAGTATTGCCTAATGTTAACGTATATTCTGTTGTAAATGATAGAGTACACACGCCGAGTTTGCCAGCCATTGTATAATCTTTATCTATTAATAATAATACATCATTGCCTTTAGCATCTTGATCATAAACATGAATAGCATTTTCTATTTTATCTAAATTTAAGAAGTTAGATAGTGTGTATTCTTTTTGTACAATATTATTAATAAGAAGTAATTCTTCATCATACCTGTCGCCTAATGCTAACATGTAACTGTAGTCAAATACTAGTTTACCTGGATTGTATGCTATGACGTTTTGTAGAACGTCTTCCAATATTGCATGGTCTGTCATTACTGTTGTATCGTTAGCATCGATATAGCGTTTAATTTCTTTCTTTAATCTGTTTTTATATTTTAGATACTCATCGCCGTTAAACTTCATTGCATCTACAATGTTAAATTTATCGTTGCTTACAAGGAATCCTGCCATCTGCAAATCGTCGTCTGTTTGCACAATTTTGTTTGCAAGAGTTTTATCGTCATCTAGGCTAGCAAAATTGTTATCACCTAAAGCATTACCAACTATGTTAGTTTGCTCTTGGATATAGTCCTTAACATGTTCTAAATACTGCGGTTCACTAATAGTTAATACATCAGATTTTTCAGTATTAGCATACCAGCCTAACGGTAATTCATATCGCCCGGTTCGTTTCTTGTCTTGTATTATTCCAGTAGTTGTTGGAGTAGTAATTCTAATAGTATCATTCTTTACTACATTGAATGTTGTAAACTCTATTGCTTTTAACGTAGTGTTGTATGTCCAGTCTGCTCTACGAATTCCATTTACTTTTACTCTAATTTTAGTAGCATCAGACGGTACAGTAGTAAGGTTCCAGAGTGTGCGTTTATTGTCGATGTCAAGTTGCGATACTTCAAAATCGTCTTCCACTTTCTGTTTAAATGAGTCTTTATGTCCACGCCATGCTGTGTCGTAAGTAATTACTCCGTCAGTATCTGTCTTCTTATAATAACTATAACCTTTTACAAAGCTAGTAGTTGTGCCGCCGAAAGGTGTGTAACTAATTACATCACTAGACATGTTATTATCAAACACAATTTCACTAAAGTTATTAAAGTTTTTATATTCTAATGGGAATCCTAATACACTGTCGTTAGTTGAACTAGTAAGTGCGTCCTTATAGGAAAATAACTTAGTTCCTTTGAATGATGAACTTGGATACGTTACTTCGTTGCCAACAGATTTTTTACTAGAGTCGTATGCCGCAAATAATGGCGCTGAATTAACTTTTGTCTTTCTTTGACCAACAATCCATTTTGTTCCAGACCAGTAGTATTCTTTACCTTGATGTTGCACTCCAAACAGAACAGCTACAATGTCGCCTGTTACTGGAGTCCACGGAACAAAGTTTGAGTCGCCGTCAACTGCTCCAACTGGATTAGTTGTTGGATGTGGCATCCTTGTTAATTTTATTCTGTTATTAAAAGTTAATGCTACACCGTCTGCAATAGTTTCTGCTTGACTTAATGTAATAGTAAGTGTGCTAGTATTAATTGTTTTTACTGTTGTATCGACACCACTAATGCCTGTGCCTTTAACTAAAGCACCAACGTAAACATCTGCCATACTATCTAGTACAACAGTAGTGGAACTAGAAACAGCACCGTTAACAGTTTGTGTTTGCGTATCCTCTACAACATAAATGTATTTTGATATGGTTGCATCTTCGTCTGGTAATAGCAGTTTGTTAGCAAGTTTTAATCCTTGATTATCTAGTAAAGCACTAACGGCTCTGCCTTGCACTTCATTTTTAGTATAGCCTGTGCCACTTAAATCAGCACTGAATGTTGTTCCTTTACTTCCAAAGTTATATAATTCTAAATTTCTATCAAATTCTAGGATCGGTCTTTTTGCTCTGTAAGCCTTATCAGGCAATGCAGTAGCCGATTCTGTAAATCTGTCCTTGTGATGCCAAAAGTTAATCCTACTCCAAGTATTGTTATCTTCAGCGGCCCTTTGCATAATCAAGTAGTCGGGTACTATCTGGGTGTTGCCGCCATCCCATGGATCAGCATCAAAGCCTGCAGTACCTGTGTTCATGTATGAAAGAAACTTGCCAGTGCCTGTAACATATCCTTTCCAGTAAGTTTCACCAGTTAATGTTATATCATCTAATCCAATAAAGAATTCGTTGTCAATTTTCTTTCCTAGTGCGTCATAGTATTGTCTAGCAGTGCCGTTGTCTTCTAATAATAATGCGGCGGCTGTAATTGCACCTGATGGTATGTTAGATGCTATAAGCGTTGATTCCGCCGTTATAACTTCATCGTCCCACGGCGTAAATGCTGGTGTTGAAAATATAGCACTAAAGTTTTGATCCTTAGCATATAACACTATGCTATCGCCTACACCTTCTACGATGTATCTGATTCCTAAGTACGTTGCTGGAATAACATGTGTGCCTGCAAATTCTATAACAGCGCCGTTTTTAAGTTCTATGCCATTAGGTGAAGTATAAAACTTCTTGCCTATTATATCTTTTAAAACATTAATAGTTGTTGCACTAGTTCCGTTAACTGTAATCTTGTTTGGGCCGTCTGTGCTCCAGAAATATTCCTGGAAGTTAACTAGCTTGTCGTAATCAATTGGAGGTAAAAAACTATAAAAATTTGTGTCAAACAATACATTTTCGTTTTTAGTATCTACGCCATAACTCGATAATTGGTTAACAAAGTCTTCGTAGAATAATACATTTGTTGCTTCGCCGGTAGATCCATCAATTGTGTTTACTACTGGCTCTAAACTGTATTTTTGTCTGCTTGGATTTGGTTCAACAATGTAGTGGTCTTGGCTGGAGTTAAATTGATCTGGCTCCTTACGTCCAATGTATGCGGAAATTGTTTCAATGTTACTTTTACTGAATAACTGTTCTACGGTACTTTCAAAAAAGTTCTTTAATACCGTGGTCTGTAATGCACCGGGTAACTTACTTATTTGCTTATCAGCCATGTTTTTTCCTAATATCCGCTGTTGTCTGTTGAGCTACTAGAGTTGCCCACAGAATTATTTAGGGTAATTGTATTACCCAATGTAGTGTTTGCTACACTTTGATCCAGTACATAAGTACCATGGTAGTATGTTACACTGTTAGGCATGTAAAATACTTGCCCAAAGAATGTGTGCGTCATACTTGTTCCGTCACCTGCAAAGTTTGCCGCTTCAGCTGAAGCATATAACGGATAGTAACCATTAATAGCATAAGGACCCACAGAGCTGTCAACACCATTGTATGTTGTTAATAGTCCGCTACTAGTCTTGTTAGGCTTAATGTTACCATGTGTTAATTTGTCTACAACATCAATTTCGTCAATGCCGGCTGTACTTAAAAATAGTTCGTCTGCATCTGCTTTAACTTGGAATAAGTCTCCAAAAACACCACTTGCTTTTGTAGGCACAATAACAATACTGCCTATAGCATTTCCAACTTGCTGATGTATATAACTGCTTAGTTCTGTGAAGTAAAAAGTATCGCCGAAGTCCCAATTATCTACATTGAAATATTGGTTAATTGCGCCAATAACTTTTGTTTTAATTTCGTTATCACTTAAACTTGTTCCAGGCAATCGAACAACTTTGAATTTTGCTTGTAGCTCATCAGTTGCATCATCGCCAAATATTAATTTAAATCTTCCACTCTTGAATACTAATTGGTCACTAGCAGATTTAAAGTCTTGTAAAATAGCAAATTCGTTTTCTAATTCTGAACTAGTAGGTGCTGTTGGGAAATCTGTTCCTGGCACTTTAATATAAGATTGCATGTCTTCCCAGTACGAAGAAGTAAGTACAAAGAATTCATGTACGTTACTAACACTAGGATCGATTCGCATACTATTGTCTGCAACGTGAGTCCATTTAAATACTACACCGTTTTGTCTGAGTGACTTAGAATTCTGTGTAAAACTTCTGCCTTTTTTAGCAAAGTGACTTGAACTTTCGTAGTTGCTAACACTTGCTAAGTTTGTGCTACTCTTAGTTAAAATAAATACCTTCCCAGTATCTTTAGAATAAATCTTTTTATTATGCATGCCACCAGTAGTTTCATTTTTACCTTGCTGGTTATTAAATAAATCAACAACAGTTTTGTTTCTAACTAAGTAGAATTCGTAATCAGCAGTATTATACGGCACACCAGCGGCGCCTGTCACAGTTGATCTATCTCCAGCAAACGTTAGTGTTGTTTCTTTTCTTAAATCTAATATGCCTGTTTTAACTGGTCTAGTATAAGTGTAGCCATCAAAGTCTTCATAATTTTCAAATAATATAATGTCGTCTGCGCCAACAAAATGTTCAAACTGGATTGGATTATCTGGACTATCTGATGATGCTGTATTAACAGGAGTAACTTTAACCTTCTTAGGATCAGTATATCCGTCTGGGTAACTAAAGTTTCCTATAGCACTATATACTATCGGAGCATCAAGTCTAGAGTTGTCGTTAACATACTTAACTGCAATAGTATCACTTCTGTTATTTCTAGCAGAGTTGTCTATAGCATAGTGATGTCTTGCTTCAAAGTCAACTACAAGTGTTCCTGTCTGTGCCGCATAGTTACTAGTAGCTAATTGGAAAGAAGCGCCAGCTACTGTACATGAACCGCCTGCCGCCAGTGTTAAGTTCTGATTATTATATCTGTATGCAATGCCGCCTGTAGCATTTAAAATTGGTCCACCGAATGTGGTACCATCAAACGCTATAGTTATTTTTGGCAACTTATAAATTACGCCAGTGTCTGCAACTACTACTACTTTGTCAGTAACAGTTGTTGATGCCGATGTGCCTAATTCAATTGATGTTGGTTGTACAAAAGCCCCTATGGCTCCATTTTGATAAATTCCTAAGTTAGATATAACTGAAACTGCTATATCGTAATGCTTAACATTTCTGGAAATCAACGGTATATTAGAAAAGTAAGATCCTGTAGTACCTAAATACCACTTGTCTCCAATTATTACACCGTCTTCGTCAACCCATGTAAATGATTCTGTGAAACTAGGCTTAATGTTTAATGTTGGTAATTCAATTGAATCGTATTTTGCTAAACCTGTTGCGTTATCCTGTAACCTGTTTTCATTGACATTATAAAATCTAACATCGTCTAAACTTTCGAACACAAATTGTGTTCCTCTAATTTCAATATCATATCTGTATGATAATGTATCTACATTAACATATTTAAATTTTAATATCCAACTTGCATCTAATCCTGTTCCTGATGAATCTCCGGTATACGAAGCACTAAAGTCTTTAGCAGTACTTAAATTATTATTCTCTATAATATAGAATCTATTTTCGCTAGGCATAAATCTTACGCCAAATGTTCTTCTAGAAGCCATTGCCGATTTTAATTGCTGTTCTTCTAATGCAAATAATGTTTTTCTTAAAATAACAATTACTTCATCACATTTCCAACCATTTGTAATTTTCTTATTAAGTTTAACTGGGCCATTTGATGTACTACTAGCCGAGTTTCTAACACCGTTGTTATCCATACTAACAATCTTAGCCCATTCATATTTTGTTTTATCAGTGGGATCATAGAATTTTAACATATAGCCAGGCTGTATAATTTTAAACAGCGTATTAGCTACATTAACGTCAGTAGGTGTTCCACCAGCTGTATATGTCTCAGACATATACCCAAACACACCTGTAGCAATTCTTGGCAATGTATTCCATGTTATGCCGAATAATGAAATATCAAACATATCAGTATAAGCAGGAACTTCTTTAACTTTAGTTCTAAATGTGCTGTAAATAAAATCATTAAGTTTTAAGTTCTTAATAATAGTTGGAAACTTTGTGTTAATAAAATCTTGTGTAGTATTCGTAGTTGTTACTTTAAATGCATCACTAGAGTTACTAGGCTCTTCATACAATGCGCCATCTTCTGCGATACTAGTTGTGGTCTGGAAAGTACTAGTAGGATCTGTAATATCAATATATCTACTGTGTCCAGCATGTGTTTTGTTAGTAACTTTTAATTTTTTAATGTTTGTGCTTTTAGCTAAAGGAAGTACTTGGTAGTCTTGAGCTGTAACCATTCTGTCTTGAGCATAATATGCCTGTGGTGCTCTTTCCTTAATGCCAGCAAGTGTTTCTGCAGGTAAACTGTTTGATACCTTGCTTTCTAGTTTTGATGTAATTGTTAACTGATGCGATTTACCATCTCCTGTAAAGTATGGTATAGTTGTTACAACAGTTCTAACATCATCTGGCTGTAGTGCAAATCTTTCGTTGTCACTAACTCTGTACTGAGCTTTAAATGATCCCATAGGTACGTTTGCAAAGTTACCGTCTGCAAACTGTAGTCTAATACCACCTTGTCCTACATTTTGTACAGCATATAATAACGGAGTATTTTTAGCCTTAGTGTTATACATTAAAGTCTGTCCAACAGTGTTTGGAACTTTAACCCACTTAGTTAATACTTTATCATTACTATCTACTTCTGACAAATATACATCTGTTTCATTAATATTATCAACAGCAATTGCTTGTTGTCTGTTTTCAATTGGTGTAGTAAAATCGAAATTTGATGATCGCAATGTGCCTTGCTTAAACATCATAAAGAATCCAGTATTTTTACTTAATGATCCTAGTCCGTCATTTCTATGAAGTATTGAAAAGTTGTTTGTGCTGTCTGGATGCTTTTCTGCAAACACACCGGCATCTTCAAAATCAACATTCACAAATTCAAATGCTCTGTCAACTCCGTTAACATTTACATCAAAGCCGTATGTTTGCGATGCAGTGATTGGAGTGTTAATATCGTATCTGTCTGTTATGATTCCACCGACAGTTCCTGTTTTTACAGGCTTACTAAATCTGTTAACATTACCAAATGCACTATTCATTATAGTTAAAAATTGTTCGTAACTGTCTGGATTGTTTGCATCGTTCCAGCTAATAGTTTTATCGTTTATACTTGCACCCGAACTATCTGTTAACGCCTCTGAAGTTGACACGCTTACAATTTTCATTAATCCACTTGCAGGCATATTTCGTTTTGGATTGTATCCAAGTTGTCTAGCAAGTTTAAATACCGAGTCTCTTCGCTCAGCAGTTTCTAAAAAGTTTTCTCTTGTATTAACATCCATTCTGAATGCAATACTTTGCCCGAGGTAGGCAAGCAATTCTATGATTGCTATGAATTCTGAACTTTCAATATAATCATTGAAGTTTTCTGGAAAATTAGATTTGATATATTCGACCATTGCATTTCTAATAGTGTCAAAGTCGTATGCTTGAAAGTCTACTTGACTATATGCCTGATAGGCTACTGACCAATCTTCTGCCGCGAATAAATTATTTTGTCTGCTATTAACTGCCATGTTATATCTCTACGTTTTCCCTAGCATACTCTACAAATAGTGTGTCTTCCGATAAAAACGGTTTAAACTTTAAGTGTAATGTTATGCGAATTGTGTGGTCTAATACATCAGTGAACATATCGGTCATTTCTACCCTGCTGTCCTTCGATACAATACGCTCTATATCTTCTTTGATTTCTGCAACAACGTATTGGTCTAGAGGGTTCATTATAATATCCCAAATTCTAGTACCATATGTAGGTCTCATTACTCGCTCACCTCTTTTGGTATAAAGTTCGTTAAGTAAGTCAGCTTTTATAAGTTCACCATCAATTAGCGTATAAGGTGCCCTTACCTTGCCTGTTGTGCTGAATCCTCTGTATATATTTGCCATACAACTATTTATCCTAAAGGATTAAAACTAGTTATAATAAACACCATAATAAGCCTAAAAAAATGTTGACTTTTCAATAGAATGGATACATAATAACATAGTAGGAATTATCTTGCTAATTTTATAAATTTATAGGAATAACAATGAGAAATATCATTGAACGATTCGACAGCATTTGCAAAAAAGCAGACGCAGTTAACAAGCAGTTAAAATTAACTGATCAGTCTTCTGGGTACGGACCTCGTTTCCAAAAGATGATGTCGAAAAAACAGAATCGTCTACATTCCGTAGGCATTTACGATTACCACACTAAGGGCTATGTATTGTTCGAAATGGTTAATCTTGTAGGTCAGAAGGGCAAAGTACCACAGGAATTCTATGACATGGAATCTATGCTCAAGAATGCCGTTACCGCCTAACAAAAATATTGTTTTTATACATGGTAGTGGCGCCTCCACGTTAAGTTTTAACTTTTTACAAATATTCTTGCCAGAACATAACGTACTTTATATAGAGTACGACACGCAAGAGCTACCGGAAACATTAGTAACTCGTATCAAAATGGAAATACTCGATGAGTTTGGGCATGAACCATTCTCCGTAATAGCACATAGTTACGGGTGTTTGCTAGGATTAAAAGCGGTACAGGCATTTGCTAACTGTGAAGTATTTTTAGCCATGAGTGCTCCGTGGGGCGGTAGTAGAACAGCAAAATGGTTATCGTATGCATTCAGACACAGCAAACTTTTTACAGCACTAAATCCAAAGAGTACGTTTATCACTGCATTACAAACTGTAAACAATGATTTTAAGATAATTAACATAGTAACAACAGGAACTAGAGGAGCCGGAAATGCTCTTGCTGGTATGGGTGAATCTAACGATGGCACTCTAACTGTTAAAACACAGAAATCTGTTCCTAGTAATTTTAATAATTTGAAACAGATTGAAATGGGTACTAGTCACAACGAAGTGCTAGTTAATTTTGAAACGGTTGAAATTATAAAAAGGGAGATGTTTGGTGAATAATAACCATAGCTTAAACGATACCTTAGAAGAAGAACTTCGTCTTATGCTTGTTGACAAGAACAACGAATGTAATCAACTAAGAGCCGAAATTAAAACTTTAAGAAGATCAGTTGCTGAAGAACAAGAAGGCAAATATAGAGCCTATATCAAGTTTGCTGATTTACAACAACAAATACATACAAATAAGAATAACGAAACAGCTTAACTAGTTGGTTTGTCTTTGTCTGCATGGCCTATGTAAGGCTCTCGAGTCAGTAATGGCTCTATAATACTAGTAACAGTATCTTTATTACCATCTCTCTCACCGTCAGTGGTCAACGGATTATCTTCGCTAGTTGCTTGAAAGTCATATTCCCACCCTGGTGTTTCTATTGGCTGGTCTTCATGTGCTATTGTCGGTATAGCCAAAGCGGCTTTACTGTTTTCTGCCTGTGTTGCACTACCACCATCATTGAGATGCACCGTACTGCCCACTACGTTTACTTTATTACCTGCTTGTATATTTGTCTCACCGCCTGCCTTAATATGCTGAGTTTCTGACGCTGTACTAAACATGTTAGACTTAGCATTTAAATGCATGTCAGCGCCAGCGGTTGCAAGTAGTGATCGTCTGGCAGTTAAATGCATACTGCCTAACTCGTCTACTTCTAACACAAAGTCTTTCATAACTTTCATAGTAGCTTCTGCGCCAGCGTTAATGTTGAGTACGCCACGTTGATTGCCGTCCTCGTCTTGTTGTTCATGTGCTTCGCCATAAACACCTGCATTAATATTTACAGATGTGTTGCCTTCTAGATTTAAATTTTTGTCTGCACGAATATTGATGTTACCTTTAGCTCTATACGAAATATCTTTTTCACTATATATTTGTATGTCGCCGTCTCCACTCATCTCTACCCACGCAGTACCTTTTGCATTTATTATATAAATTAGTCCGTTAGTGTCGTCCATTAATACTTGGTTGCCACCTGCTGTTCTAATTCTTATATTTTTACTGTCGCCGTTGATGTCGCCATCGTCCATCACAAAACTGTGTCCACCTGTTCTGTGTGTGCCGTCTTTTTTACCTGTAGTTAAATTTACATCTTCTGCACCAGGAGTAGATATACCAAATACTGCACTAGGTGATTCTCTTCTTGCACTAGATGACGATAAGCCTCTGAGCTTGTCATTTATTAAGCCTTGGTCAAGAATAGGTTTTGTTATATATGGGTTAACTGGTCGTGTAGCATTAACACCGTGATTTATTTGGTCTGTTTGTCTATTAACTTCTGCAACTGGCAATTTTTGGTCTGTGCCAAAAGTTCTGCCTGCGGCATTACCAGGTACCATGTTAGCCATTTGATCTGGTAGTAAACATCCTAGTACAAATGGTAATTTAGATTTGCCGTCAGCAAAACATACTAATACCCAGTTACCTACATCAGGCGGTACCATCCACATGCCATATGTTTTTTGTGTTTCGACATACGATGCTAAATTGTCTCCAATTCTGTTAGCCGGGGTACTTCCACCAAACGGAGTACTCCAGAATGCATTAACCCAATTACTCGGATTATCTCTATCTTTGCCTAACGATGGAATATACACTGTTAGTCTGCCACTGTTAGTATCGTCTTTAGGTCTAACAATAACTTCGCCTAAATATACACCGAAATCTAAATCAGCATTTTTAGTCATTTCCGCAGTGGGATTATTTCTACTAACTTTAAACTTATCTGCTCTATAATTTCCGCGTAAACTCATCCGCCTGTACTCCTGTCCGCTTTGGACTCATTAAATGTTTCTAGTTGTCGTGCGTTGACGGCGTCTGCTTCTGCATTAGGATCAAATCCATCATCTGCTGGACCGGCTAAGTAGCCATCTCCGTAATCTATATCTACTATGTCGTACTCAGATAAATTTAGTGCTGTATTCTTTTTAGCATTTACTTCTATTTCAAACATGCCATTACTAAATGTACATGTAGTTGCCATGATTTGATATACACCGCTTATAAAGTAAGCCGTGCCTGCTTTCTCAAGATACCCTGTGTTGTTATCTTCATCATCCATATCAGGATCTATTACCCTCGGAGTTTGCATTGTAAATAGAAAATAGTTATCATTGCCGGTATACGATATGGAATCCATAGTGGTTGCCTTTCCAATGTTGTCTAGTTTCGCTGACATGCCTTTGCCTTTCTGCGGGTCCGTTGGCTTCTCGCCTAAGTACCATACATCGCCTCTAATTTTTAATCCTAAATCAATTAATATACTTGCATCATTGACATTTTGGTACATGTATCCAAACAATGTTGCTTTAGGCGTGCCGTCAACAGTATTACCTGATGTGGACACAATACTCTTAGTATAGTCAAATCCCGGTTTAGTAACTGCCATCTTTAACGAGTTCATTGCTTGACGAGAACTAAGTTCGCCAATAACAATTTCACTGCCGCCGGCATTGTCAATAAGATCCGCTCCATACAAATAGCCACTCGGCTCTGGCTTGTACGGTGGGTCGTTTTGCGTTGGCGTCGGATCCGATGATGTAGGGGTGCTAGGATCTGCATTGGCTTCTTGGGACCTGAAATACCCTAGCGGATCATTGCCTCCGTTATTCAATAATACCATAGCTTCTGCTAAATTCCTTTGTGTCTGTTTATTTTCTTGTAGAGACTTTCTTTCAGAAGCACTTAACTGTAGTTGGTCAGCAACTTCATTCTGGTATGCAGAGTTATTTAATTTCTTGGTTAGTGCGTCTGTGTTTTCTTGTGCCGCCGCAATCTTAGCCTTCTTTTGTGAATTGTTGAGGTCGTCATCAGTTGTCGGAGTTCCTGGTGCGTTAGGATTAGTAGATGCATCACCCATCAATCCTCCTTGCGGAGCACCTAGTAATAGTTGTCCTGCTTTATAGCCAATAGTTGCTTCTAAAATTTGGTCATTTTGTCCAGTATACAAATAATGATATGCTTTTTTTATTTTCAGTTCATTTATTCGAGTGTTAATATTTTCTTTAGTAGTATCAAATTCACCCGGGCCACTGGCTAGTGAGTCGTCTGCTGTTTCATAAAGTATAGGTTTATAAGTTACTTTCTTTGCGTAAGTATTTCTTCTATGGTCATAGTCTAGCCACTCAGTAACCGCTTCTATTCTGTACCATGTGGTAAATGTTTGATTCATGTCTAGACCGTCTTTGTCTATGGTAGGATCAGTGAAGTCTGTCTTTCTTGTGATTGCCTTTAAAAAGTCATCATTCATTACTAGCAATGTTGTAAGGATCTTATGTAAGTTAGTGCCTTGCTTTAGTTGTATTCTGTTTCGTCTCCAAACTCCACCGCTGGCTTCTATACCACCATCTAAACTGTCTGGATTGTCTTCTAATATTTTATCGTATTCTTCTCTGGTCTTGATTCCCATGGAATCTGCATTCATTAATCTGTTTACTTGTTCAGCTTGTTTGTAGTTACTATAATTTAAATTGCCGTCTCCATCGAGCATCAACACAAGATTAGAGAAGTCAAACGATACTTCATCTTGTACAGCATGTTCTTTATAGTTGTCTTCTCTGAACTGTTTAAGTGTATCTTCTAAGGATTTCATACATTCTACAATAGTGCTACCAGTCATACTGGTGTCAGCTGGAATTGTATAAAATGTATCCGAGTATGCGGTTGATTCGGTTTGTACGAACGTAACATCATATGTGCTACCAGCATCATTAATGTTTACATCGATAGTCGCAATTTCTAATTGCCAACACCATGGCCCATCGATAGAAACAGGTTCGCCACCGGATTCATTATCGTCTAAATCCTCTGTGTATCCTTTAAAGTTCAATTCGAGAAATACAGGTGCATTAGCAAACATACCGGCTTTGATGCCTAGCACTTGTTTTGCCATCTGTATCTGGTCTAGTAAGTCTGCGGCGCCGGGCTGTATAAGTGTAAAAGAACCGTTGGTCACAAATACACCTGCTCCGGACCTAACGATATTTAATTCTACATTTTCTATTGCTACACCAGTTACACTAGTCTGAGCAATAATAACTGTTTGTTCTGGTGCGGCTTTTAAGGCTCCGTTTTTATATCCGCCGCCGTTGCCGTCATCATCGGGTATCATGTAAAGTCTAAAATTATATGATGCGTTATTGAAAGCATCTAGTTTGTTACCGGCTACAGCACCAATCCATCGGTCTTCCTTTATAGGAGTTTCAGCTGTCTCTTTGTCTTTGGAAGATCCAAACATTAGTTTGCTAGCCTGTCTATTACTTCCTTAGAGGGTACGAATATTATTAAACCTGACACAAAGTCTTCTATAGGGTCTACTAATGCATCTGGGTTTCTTAATGCAAACACCCACCATAGTTGGACCGTTCCATATAGTTCGTATGCTAGTAAGTCAGGGCGTTTTGCGTATTTAGGTTCTACTGAATACTTTCTATCTGCTCGACTTTTTGGAAGTTTAGGCAAATCGTTTACGTCAAGAAATAATCCTCTTGTGGAAGCTCTGCGTAAAAAACTGTCTTTGTTAACCGTGTTAGCCATTAGATAAATCCATCCGATAGTCCCTTGCCACTAGTAAATCTTTGCAAGTTAAATTTCTTTCTTGTTTTTCTATATGTGTATTGTGGTGCAAGTTCTATCATTATACTAGTTTCCGTTGGCATCATTGTAGTTTTACCTTTGTATTTAACCGGAACGTAATCTACGTTGGGCGGTAACTGGAAGTTATAGTTTCGTATGATAACTGGAACTTTGTTAAACCCAAATTCTCCTAAGTATTCAAATAATAACACTGGAGGAGGAGTTCCAAAGAATCCACTCTTAACAGCACTATCACCATAGAATGCTTTAGTAACACTTCTTAAAAAATGAAATATTGCTAACATATATTGTGCTTCGTCTGTAGTATTTGCTGTGAACGTTCCTGTGATAGGTATCGTTGTAGGTCTACTATTAATGTATGTATAAAACGGATAGTTCGATCCATGTTGGGTAGACTCATTATAATCTACTGAAGCCGCAAGGAAGATATCCGGAGTAAAAGGAAACACAATTCCGCCTCTCTCTTGCAATGGTTTTAGTACACTATCAGTAATTTCTTTAGAAGGATCATCGGGATCTACTAGACCGTATGCCCATTTCTCTCCGCCTTTCTTAGGTCGGATTCTTGCTCGCCAGTCTATTTCCCCAAATTCTGTGCCGTCGTTGCGTTTCATGAATTGATTAAATTCTTGAGAACCGTCTTCGCTGTTTACACTAGGTTGGGTATTTGATGTTTCATTTGCCATATTGTGCTCCTTCGTTGTATTTATCAAGATAAATAATAGCACGTTTTAATTATTAGTACGATTATTAGAAAACAGTTGACTTTGTCTTGCTTAGGCACTATAATACTGTTTAACTAAGGAGATTATATGGCTCACATTACACCAAAAAAGGTTAATTATTTAAACAACAAAGACATACTAAAGCAGATTCATGCTAGTAAGATGTCGTATTGTTATGTGCAAGATGACAAGTACATGAACCCAGACATCATTTTAATGGATGTCAACGAAATTAATAAAACTACTATTAAACAGGCTCAAGAGAATAGGTCAGCAAAACTACAATCAGAAGGCTACCAAACTGCTATGAAAGAAGGCGGTTGGGATAAGAAGCCTAAGCAGAAAGACTTTGCAGTTGATCCGCTTTCTCTTGCAGTAGATGAACTAGTGTTTAGAGTTATGGGATATGACCATATTCCAGATGAACCGGGTAGAAAGAAAACTACTAAAACAGTTGCTGATACAAAAGCAAAACTAAATTTCCCTCCATTTAAACATTATATAGTAGATGGTGCTGGAACAAATCCTAGGGAAGTTGCTAGAAGTCATTGGGTAGGTGGACTACACAATGGTCATTTTAGTGTTGACCACGGAAAAATTACAAATACCCTCGGTAGCATGTTTATGAAACTTGTAGAGCGTTACAGTCAAAGAGGTAACTGGCGAGGTTACACTTATGTTGACGAAATGCGTGGACAAGCATTAGTACAACTTGCTCAAATAGGATTGCAATTCAACGAAGCAAAATCAGACAATCCATTTGCATATTATACCGCTACAGTTAATAACAGTTTCACTAGAGTGTTAAACTTAGAGAAACGTAACCAATCAATTAGAGACGACATCTTAATCGAGTCTGGTCATTTACCAAGTTATGGTAGACAGATTGCATACGAGAATGAGATGAAAGAACTTCGTGCGATTGCAGAAACTGAAGTAGAAAATACATCAACTGAGTAACAACCACTATGGCAAACCTTTTTGAAAGGGCCGCGTGTTTCACCGATATACATTACGGCTTAAAACAAAACAGTAGACAACATTTAATAGACTGCGATAACTTTATAACGTGGTTTATTAAGGAAGCGAAAGCACGGAATTGCGAGACTTGTATATTTCTGGGCGACTGGCATCATCATAGAGCAAGTATTAACATTGCTACTATGAACTCTACTATCAAAGACTTAAAGCGATTAAACGATGCATTTGAAACTGTGTACTTTATCACTGGAAATCATGACTTGTTTTATAGAGAAAAGCGTGACTTAAACAGTATCGAGTTTGCTAGAGATATGTCTAACATTGTTATGGTAGATGAACACTTCCTACAAGATGATGTTGCTATCGTTCCATGGTTAATCGGAGACGAACACAAAGATGTTGCTAAAGTAAAATGCAAATACATGTTTGGACATTTCGAGTTACCATACTTTAAAATGAATGCAATGATTGAAATGCCGGATCACGGTGGTATTAGAGCAGACATGTTAAGTGGTCCAGAATATGTATTCAGTGGTCACTTCCACAAACGTCAATATAAAGGCAACATACATTACATCGGTAATGCTTTCCCACATAACTATGCAGATGCACAAGATAATGAACGTGGTGCAATGTTTTTAGAATGGGATGGCGAGCCACAATATGTTAATTGGGCAGAGTGTCCAAAGTATGTTACTATAGGGTTACGTCAGTTACTTGAAGCGCCTGAAAAATATTTAGATTCACAAACTCATGCAAGAGTTAAACTAGATGTAAACATCAGTTACGAAGAAGCAAACTTTATTCGTGAAACATTTGCAGAACAATTTAAAGTTAGAGAGATACAATTACTTCCTGTTAAAGAAGAAGAGGAAGCCTTCGAAGGTGGTGAAATACAATTTGAAAGTGTTGACCAAATTGTTATACAGCAATTAGAAACAATCGAAAGCAACTTAGTCGACACCGGCGAGCTTGTTAAAATTTACAGAAGTTTAGAGACCTTATAAATGCTTACTATAAAAAACGTAACAGCAAAAAACTTTATGAGTATTGGCAACAATACCCAGGCGGTTACATTTGATACCGAGCAACTAACACTAGTCCTAGGACACAATTTAGACTTAGGTGGCGATGGCAGTAGAAACGGTACAGGTAAAACGACAATCATTAATGCATTAAGTTATGGATTATACGGCGAAGCGTTAACAAACATTAGACGTGATAACTTAATTAATAAAACAAATGCTAAAGGCATGATTATTACTGTTGACTTTGATATCAACGGAAACGAATATAGAATTGAACGTGGCAGACGTCCTAACACTTTAAAGTTTTTTATAGATGGTGTAGAGAAAGCTGATGACGAACAGCAAGGCGACAGTAGAGAAACACAAAAAGAAATAGAACGTATTATAGGGTTCCCTCATAATATGTTTAAGCATTTGATTGCATTGAATACATACACTGAACCGTTCCTTAGTATGAAAACTAATGACCAACGTGATATGATTGAGCAGTTACTAGGCATCACTGAGATTAGTGAAAAAGCAGAGCTACTTAAAGAGCTACTTAAAAATACCAAAGACAGCATTAAAGACGAAGAGTCTAGAATACAAGCAGTACAGAATGCTAACAAGCGTATTGAAAAGAACATTGACGACATTGAATTGCGTAGGAAAGCATGGGACAATCAACATAGCGTAAAATTAAAAGACTTACAAGCATCATTGGATGCATTAAGTGAAACTGATATTGATTCCGAACTAGACAAGCACAGAGAATTAGATATTGTTCACAAACAGTATTCAAAAATGCAAGGCTTACAAAATGAGTTAAAGCAACTACAAACTAGTAGCAAACGTAATGCTAGTACACTTGTTAGTATACGAAGCGATATCGAGAAAGCTGAATCAGGTGTATGCCCGGCATGTGATCAAAGTACAGCACACTTGGATACTCATGAAACGTATACCGCAGAGCTTAAAGAAAAAGAAAAAAAAGAGCTATCGTATTCTACAGAATTAGAAGGCAAAATAGCTGTGTTAGAGCAAAGCCTAACTGACATCGGAGAACTGCCTGAAAGTCCTATTACTTTTTATAACAGCATGGAAGATGCTTTACAGCATAGACATAATTTAGATACTATCACAGAGCAACTTGCTGAACGTAAAGAAGAAACTAATCCATATTCTGACCAAGTAGTTACACTTAGAGAAACTGGCTTGGAAGAAGTTAGTTATGAAGGCATTAACGAGTGGACTAAATTAAAAGACCATCAAGACTTTTTGTATAAACTATTAACAAGCAAAGACAGTTTTATAAGAAAGAAAATTATCGACCAGAACTTACAATACTTAAACTACAGACTAAATTATTATTTAGAAAAGTTAGGCTTGCCACATGATGTTAGATTCAACTCAGACTTGAGTGTAGACATTACTGAATATGGCAGAGACTTAGACTTTGATAATTTAAGTAGAGGCGAACGTAACAGATTAATACTTGGCATGAGTTGGGCATTCAGAGATATTTATGAAAGTCTTAACCAACCAATGAACTTAATGTGTATCGATGAACTTGTTGACTCTGGTATGGATACAACTGGTGTTGAAGCGGCACTGGGCGTACTTAAAAAGATGGGAAGAGAATCTAAGAAAAATGTATTCTTAATTTCCCATAAAGAAGAACTGCAAGGAAGAGTTAGTAATGTATTGTATGTTGTAAAGGAAGGAGGTTTCACTTCTTATGCCAATGACATCGAAATATTGGATAACTAATATGCATGACACCATGGACTTATGAAGGCAAAACAGTAGACTCACTTCCAGACGATTGCGAGGCATTTGTCTACTTAATTACTAATACCACAAACGATAGAAAGTATGTAGGTAAAAAGTTAGCCAAATTTAAAACAACTAAGCCTCCACTAAAAGGCAAAAAGAACAAACGTCGCGGAACGAAAGAATCGGACTGGAAAACTTATTGGGGAAGTTCAGATCATCTAAATGCTGATGTATCAGAGCTAGGAGAAGGTAAGTTTACAAGAGAAATAATTTGGTATTGCCCCAGTAGAGGCGTTGCAAGTTATCTCGAAGCCAGAGAACAATTTGAAAGGCGTGTATTAGAAACCGATGATTACTATAACGGTATTATTAACGTTAGGGTAGGCGGTTCAAAAATTCTACGAGAAGCATTGAAAGATAGATAACTAACTATTGCATAACAACACAGACACCAAGTCACAGCAAGGCACACCACAGACACCAAGTCACACTACATAGGACTATACACCAGCCCCACCCGAGGCCAATATCGGACTCCTCGACAAACCTGAACAAGGTGCGAGAATTGGAGATGTATAGCGGTAAAGATACAAACACACGACAAACTGTATTAAAAGGATGTAGGCAATGAGAAAAAGCAACCTACAAGTTTGTGTAACTAAACTCTACAAGGTTACATAAATTTCCGTGAGATGAGACGGTAGTGTATGGGGACAGAAAGCTCACTGGTTCCTTATAGCACCCGAGTTAGAGATGATGATGGCTCATATGATGTCGACAGACACTATATTTTCCGAACAGCTTCTCCTTGCAATAGGAGAAGTATGACTCCAACTATATGATATCGCATTAATTAACTAATTAGAAACTTTCTAACAAGAACTGAAATGAATGTAATGAATGAAGTTAGTAGTTGGAAAAGATACGAAGTATCTAAAAAGCTAATTGTAATTAATTGTAACAAACATATATAAACAGTTCTAGAACTTATCCAATTAAGATAAATATATGTAAGAATATAACATAAGGTTATATTAGTATTAGAGCACTCGCTCGTAGTTGATACGCAATCCAAAGGAAAAAACATGTACAAGTATATACTCACGGCTTTTTTAGTCACTGTGTCTACATCATCATGGGCAACAGACTATGTGTCAGGCGTTGCTGATATTATTAATAACAATTGTGTAGTATGCCATAGAGCAGGTGGCATAGGACCAATGAGTTTTGAAACGTACGAACAAGTTAGACCATGGGCTCCTCTTATAAGTTATAAAGTAATGACAAGAGAGATGCCTCCATACGCATACGATCATGGAATTGGCATACAAGACTTGCAAGGAGATTGGCGTCTATCTCAAATGGATATAGACACAATTGTGGAATGGGTAGATAAAGGAAGCCTACGAGGTGATCCTGACATAACGGTGCAGACAGCACAACTACCAGATCCAGAAGCATGGAGTTTCACTGAGCAGTTTGGCTTACCCGATACAGTTATACCCAGTGTAGCAATAGACATTCCTGCAAGTGGTAACGACTTATGGCATAAGCATTTAGTTCCGACTGGACTAACAGAGGATCGTTGCATAAAAGCAGTACAAGTTAAGCCACGTGGCGAAGCTAAAGCAGTAGTACATCACGCCAACAGTAGTATTATAACTGAGAGCGGTAACCAGGGCATGTTAACAGAATATGCAATGGGTAAATGGGGTGAGATAGTACCAGAGGGTGTGTGCAGGACTATTCCAGCAAATGCAGAAGTAAGTTGGGACATTCATATGTACCCAGGTGGATTAGGCGCAATGGCTCCTGGGAGTGTAATCAAAGACAATGTAGTAGAGATAGGACTTTGGCTATACTCACAAGAAGAAAGTGAAACATTAAAGTATAAGCAAGACTTATCGTTGTATCGCTTAGGTGACCAAGACGATATAGTTATTGCTCCGAACGGTTATCACATGACACAAGGCTTCCACAGTTTTGACCATCCTGTGAGATTAGACAGTTTTCAACCACACGGGCATTTAAGAATGAATGCCGCAAGTTTGGAAATATTCTATCCTATCACAGGCAAAACAGAACAAATTAGCCAAGTATCAAATTGGAGTGCAACATGGCATCACAGTCATTTATATGCTCCAGATGTAGCACCGCTAATTCCAGCTGGTGCAGTTATTGTATTGAAACAATGGTACGACAACACATCAGATAACCCAAACAACCCAGACTCTGATATGTGGGTAATGGGCGGTAGTAGAACAGGGGACGAAATGACCCACGCCTGGTTAGCTATAACACACTTAGACGAAGAAGGATACACATCACTATTAGACAAACGGAGAGAAAACGGTGCTGACTAAAATAGCAAAAACTTTAATACTAGTAGTAACTTTAACGGCATGTAGTAGTGTGCCGTTAAAGTTTTCAATAAATCAACAATCACAGTTTGATTACATGCCAGATCCAATAACATGGAATAGGAACATCTTCACTTGTAGAGCTCAGCCACAATGTAATGCGGCTGATTTGTTTAACAGGTTTTGATGACTTATGGAATTATGATGTCGCTATGTATTTTTATTAACATTGCGGTATATGTAATGATAGGCATGTATTTTGAAGGACATGAAGCTTTTAATTAATTATGGTATTTAAATATGCTACGGTATCGAAATAGTTCATCCGTAAATTAATTGAAAACATTTTAGAACTTACATCGATATCTCTGTGGTCACATCCATGTGATAGTTGTACATTTAATGCCATGACTTGACCTGGCATAATATACTTAGATTCATTTTCCTTCCCATGCGTTATATAGATAGGGTGATCCTCTAGATTGAATAACATATTGCACTTACGAGTAAATGGATTGCCCCAACCTAACAGATAGTCATTATGATTTATAACATGTTCGTTTGCAGGAACAGTTTCAAATCCAATACTATGCTCCGCTAACACTTGTATAGGACTTAACAGTTCTTTAACTTTTTCCAAACACGATAAATCTGAAAGCATTAGTATGTCTTGTACTATGTCTGTACGATCTGGATCCTTGTGCATGTAGTATTTGCTTTCGGGTATAGTGTTAACAACTTCCTGCTCTAGTTCTAGTATTGCAGGTATGTCTAATTTAAAATTATATACGGTGCTGAACTTACTCATTGATGTTGTCTCTCTAGTGTACATTAACTGTATTTATATGCACGGAGACTAGCTATTACCGATTTTTTAGTAAAAGTTACCAGAAAAACTGGTAAAAAACTTGACATAGAAGCAGTTTCCTAGTATAATATACACTTAGTTTAGCAAAAAGGATAACACTATGATAGAGATACTACAAGAAGTAACTGACTGGGGCAAGTACTCTGTTAACAATGGGATTTACCATGTTAATGGTGCTGGGCAACTAGTTGCATACAAGCCATCCGAAACTGCTGAACTTAAAACGTTTAAGAATCCGTTAAAGCAGTTTAGCAAAAGCAGACGTAAGTTTGTTAAGTTAGGTGAGGCAGACGAGCAATTAGCAGATGATGTTGTTGTTGTTCAAGGCAGTAACGGTAAGACTTACACGATACAGGACGGTAAATGTAGTTGTCCTGGCTACACATATAGGGGAAATTGTAAACATGTTAACAAATAAAAAGGGGAATACGCAAATGATTAATTTCTGTGCAATACTTTTATCATTAGGCTTAGGTGCATGTGCAAGTGGCGGCGGCAGTACAACTGCACCCACCCCAACTGTAGTAACACCTCCAACAACGGTTACTACATCACCTGACAAGCGAATACAGTTTGAGACTTTTTCAGATAACTTTGAAAATACTAATAGTGCGTTAGGTTATAACAATGTGTCTTATGGTGTAGGCGATTATAATGATACAACTTGGGTTAACGGCAAATACACTGTTGAAGACTTTGCATTTTTGCAAGTTACTATTAATGGTAGTCACGGCGGCAAAGACTTAAACAATCCAGACTCAGACGAATATACAGGTCCAGGTGCTTGGATGACCAATGCAAGTTATGTTATAGAAAATGATATCAACCAAGATGGACATAACGACTTTGTTGTGTGGGTACAAACATTCGGTGACCGAAATACGATACCTGGCACACGAGCATTACAATTTATTAATGACGGCGAAGGACACTTTGCATTAGATTGTAGTGTGTTTGATAACGGAGTATGTCCGTTAGTGTATGGACAAGATTCGACTATGACTAACATGGGTTGGTATAACGGAGAAGATGCGCCTGTACAAGAATACAACATGGGTATTGCACACCAATACGATTTAAACGGCGACGGTAATAAAGACTTGTTTAACACAGGTAACTTGTGGTTAACTGATAATGGCAAATTTATAAAGTCGCATGATAACTTGCCAGACTTTATGCTTTCAAACAAAAATAAAGATGGGGTCGAAGTTGGATTGATGGTTCATGACCATGCTGTAGGTGATTTAAATGGAGACGGCTTTAATGACATCTTTATGCCTAACACAATACCCGTTGCTGATATGGGTACGAACGGTGGGAACGGATACAAGTTCTTTATGCTAAATGACGGATCAGGTAACTTTAAAGACACTAGGTTCAAAGTAGGTCATGATACTCACTTTGCGACATCTACAACAATAGCAGATTTTGATGGTGACGGTTTTGGAGATATTGCACTAGGCTGGAGTCAAGGCGCCTATGTTTCCTTAGGTGGAGATAGTGTAGGTGGCATTTATTGGGGCAACACTGAATCAGATTACACAACAGACTACACCGCATTACCTCCTGGGTATTATGAATATAATATTGCATTCGATATGCAGGCAACGGATGTTAATGCAGACGGCTTACTAGACTTAGTTATAGCAAACACAGACGGCGAAAATTATTATCAAGGGCATGTGTTACAGTTCTTAACTAACAACGGCGACAGAACATTTGACCATGCGGCATTTAGGGCCGAAGAGTTAATAGAAGGAATTAACAACGGCGTGAACCACATTTATATACTAGACTTCAATCATGATGGCATTGACGATATACTAGTTACTTCACAAGACCGAGCGTATGCTATGATTAACAATGGCGATGGCACTTACACAGAAACTAGCCAGTTTGCTGTACCAGATAATAATCCTGTATTTAATATGTTATTCCCTGTTGAAGTAGATGGCAAATATGATTACGACTTTATTGGTGCAAATATTATGCAACCATCAGACACACAAACAATTACTAGTTTCTTTATTAGTTTAGATCCACCGTCGCAGTTACAAGAAATGAGATCAGAACTACTTAATAAGCCATTGCAGTACGCACAGACTATTGCTGATAATAAAACATTGTTCCATAATATTAAAAATGCAACACTTAGCGACAATGTGTTTATGGCAAGAAATAGTGTTACAGGTATTCAAGGTTACTCGCACAATTTTGATAACATAGGTGTTACAGTAGGCAACACATCTAACGGTGCATTAGTATACTTGGACAAGCAAACAGGACAATTCCATTACGGTTTAGGTTATATGACAGACAAGATCGGTGCTAACAGTAACGGCAAATGGTATGGCAACGGTACTGCTGAATTAGATGTTTCTACACTAAATGCATTTGCAGAATATACTACTCCTATACTACCTAACCTACATGTTACAACGGGCCTAGCAATGTATAAGACGTCAGTACAAGGCTTTACAGAAGAAAACAGTCAGTACAACATCACAGTAAAAGACTTTACTTTAAACGATGCAGAATTATATGTAGATGTAACAGGTATGCACACATCAGTGTACGGAAATACATACTTAACATTAGGTACTAGTATGCACCAGAGCTTGAGTAATACAAGCATTGTGTGGGACGGTGGATTGGTATCTGAATTTAGTAACAATGATGTTGCATTTAGGACTACACTAATGCACACATATAAAATGTTCTATGCTAAAGCAACTACTAGTTCAGTTGATGGCGACACATTAGAAATAGGATTTAACTTACAGTTTTAATCCATCCAGTCTTGACTCTTGTCACCGCTCTTCATTTTGTTGTAGCGGTTTAAGGTCTTTATAAGTTCTTCACGCTCAGATGGACTCAGGTGCCAACCCTCAGTATACGAAACGGCACCCTCACTAAAAATAGCCAGCTCGGCTACTTGTTTAGAAATTGCTTGACCTTCTTTCTCGAGTTTACCTAAGTAGGCTGAAATTTCTTCAGGCTCGGCTGACCCTAGGAACCCGTGAAAAAATTTACAGGATCAAAGTTAATAGTAGAATTAAATGTGTTATCACATTCTTCATTGCTACATTCAACTTGCACCTCGTTATTAACACCCTTAGCATTAATGCTATTGATAAATGCTTCAATTTCTTTTCCAACGTTGTTATCAGTATTCTCTAAAAACTCTCTAATAACTTTTTTGTCTTTAATAACAGCATCTTCGCCCTTCTCATCTTGAAAACTAACACTATAAATAGCATCAATCAATAACTCGAAGTTTAAGTCTGCTAGTTTAACAAAACTAGTATTAAATGCTTTTAGCCTTTCCATGTCGTCGTCTAATGCAGAAATACTTTGCATACTTCTTGTACTTTGGAAACTGGCAACACCTGCCTTAATAGTGTTCTTATAACTAAATGGCATACCTGAAATAACAAGTCCGTTTGCAAGAGTAACTTCGTAGACATCGTCTAGTTCTTCCATTGTCTGCAAACTTTGTGCAACACTTACAGTTACGTCAGTAGTAGTTTCGCACTTTGGACACTTAGCGGCAACATCAACATCATCACCACCACTTGCACCTCTAATTGCAATTAGTAATGCATCTACGTCAGCACTATATAAATCTCTTGCATTTTTAATTTCTGGTACACATGAATGGATCAATGAAGCAACTGCCTCACCGTTTAATAAAGCATCTGGATTTTTTAATAACAACTCATCTTTAGTAGTCATTGGATAAATTGCTAATTCTTGGGTACTATCATCATTGAATACGACAATACCTTCGTCATAAAATTTACCACCACTAGGGATTTTTGTGAATATCTTTGGTGCTCTGAAGTAGGCACTTAACGGATTCTGCGTTTTGTTCATATTTTTGCTCATTAAAACTCCTGTTAATTCTTTAAGATAAATACGTTTGTAGTTAAATTTTTATCTAATGATTAACTTAGTACTTATTTATCTACATTAAAACTAGTTTTAAAGGAAATACTGAGTGGCAGTTGAATTTAACATAGAAGGACAGAATTTTCGTTTCCCAGATTGGGCAACAGAATCCACCATGGAAGAAGTATCCAAAGTACTTCAAGAGATTGCAAAAAATAACGGTGTGTCAGACAAAGACCTTAAAGCACTAGTAGAGAACAATAAGAAGATGCATTTAGCAATAACTAACAATGCAAAAGACGAAAAAAGTTCTGACAAAGCTAGACAGGAAGAGGCTAAAGAAGCCGGCGGGTTCTTACAAGAAATGATTAGGGGCATCAAAGGTAACGAAGATGCTATCAGAGACGGCAATAAAGTAGACAAAAAGGAATATAAATCCTTTGCTACTAAAGTTATAGACGACTTTGAAAACACAGGCGAACAACTTGTCGGAGCAGTAGGCTTTGTTGGCGGAGGCGTATTTAAAGCAGGTATGCTACTTGGCGGCGCGGCAGTAACAGGCGCAGGCTTTATTAGTAAAGCAATGATGGGCGCCGGCAGTGCAATTAACGACCTTACTTCAGTTGGTATTGGGTTTAACAGTACTTACACTGATATGGGTAAAACTACTACCCAAGCAATTGGACAACTGGGTGCATTGGGCGACGGTTTTGCAGGTGCGGCACAGAGAATGGCAAATTCTTCTAGTGTAATAGCAACTCAGGGCTTTGGTAGATTTACTGACACAATGAAATTTGCGGCAGACACGTCAGAGGAACTTGGTTTAAGTTTCCAGGACAGCATGGATCGTTTTGGACAAGCATTAGATAGACGACAAGCAATGTTAAACTTGGGTAATGTTGACCAGGGAAGATTAAACCAACAAGTAGCAAGAACAACAAGATTACAACAAGCATACTCAACAGCAATTGGTGTGAGTACAGCAGAATTACAAAACTTTGTAAGTCAGCTATTAGACGAAGGTCAATTAACAGCAACACTTCTGCAATTTAACGATGCAGTACGAAGTGATGTTATTGGCGGCATAGAAGTATTTGCTTCTGGCATGGCGGCTATGGGCGGAAAAGCAGGAGCCGATCTTGCAACAGCATTCCAGGAAGCGGCGAATACAAGTGCTATTGGAATGAGCCAAGCGGCTATTGGTATGGTAACAGCATTACCTAATCTTCAAGGCCCGATGAACGAATATATAACAGCAGTACAAAACGGCACATTAAGCCAAGACCAAGCACAAGGAATGGTAGAAGGTCTAACGTCGACACTAGGCAATCTTAGCCACAGTGAAAAACAACGTATCAGAGCAATGGCTAACATTGGCGACGAATCAGCAAAAACTATGGCAAACGCTATAGCACAGTTTGAACAGTCCGAAAGCAAAATGAAAGATATTAATAAATCATTAGGCACAGGCTTTCAAATGGACTTAGTACAAAAGGGTACTAACCAATTTAATAAAGTAATGGCACAGATATCAGGCGGAGCCCAGAATGCATTCTACAGTTTATTCTCAGATCCAGAAGTAACAGGAGCAATATCAGACGGCTTCAAAGAAATACTAGACATCTTTGGCTTTGGCGTAGACGATATGAGTGGAGCCGCAATGAGTATGGGCGACAGAGTAGGCAAAATGGCGACAACTTTAGCTAAATGGATTAAAGTAGCGGCAGATCAATTAGCAGACTTTGCCCAATATATCAAAACAGCTTTCGATAAAGACGGCTTCGCTGGAGTGATTCAGACACTGTTAGGAGACATAGGCTCAGCAATAACTTCTGGCCTATTAAAGTTGCTAGCCGCGGCAGTTCCTGTGATAATTGCATTGTCGACGGCGAAAGCCCTTGCAGTTCAGGCAGTTACCGGAAAAGTACAAGCCGGAGTTGGTGGAGCACTTGCAGACACGATAAAGAATAGAGTATCAAGTAGCGGTGCCACATCAGTTGGAAGCGGCTTGGAAGCGGCAGGCAGTAAAGCCACTGATATCACCGAATCAGCATTATCCGGAGGCGGCAAAACAGGCGGCTTCCTACAAAGAATAGCAGATGGCGTTAAGAAATTTGGCGACACTAAAGTACTTAAAGGCGCGGCGGCAATTGCATTATTAGGTGCATCAGTTGGATTAGCGGCTGTAGGACTTAAACAGTTCAATGATGTAGAGTGGACTTCAATTGTAAAAGGCACAATTGCACTAGGCGGATTGGCGGCACTAGCCACGGTGCTAGGTAAAGCATCAGGATCGATGCTCACAGGAGCGGCGGCGATAGCACTATTAGGATTATCAATTCTTCCATTAGGCAAAGGACTCCAATTAATGAAAGATGTTGGTCTTAAAACAATTGGCGTGTTGGCGGCAGGACTTGTAGTATTAGGTATAGCGGCGGCAGGACTTAGTTTTATATCACCATTTATTATAACAGGCGCAATAGCCATTGGAGCATTGGGTCTTGCATTAATACCATTAGGTCTTGCTATGCAGTTAATTAATGAGCCTCTTAAAAACTTCGGCCCTAGCTTATCAGCACTGGCAGACGTTGACGGTGGTGGACTAATGAATACAGCAGGCGGATTATTGGCAGTAGGAGCCGCTATGACGCTAATGGCCCCTATGTTACCATTTATGCTTATTGGCTCTATGGCAGGACCTGTTATGGAGAGACTAGCAGATTCATTATATGCATTTAACCGTGTGGATATGAAAAACTTGAGTATGGCTGGCGGCGCAATGAAGTCACTTGGTGGCGGCATGAGTGCTATGAGCGGCGGTACATTAATGAGCGGTATCAAAGACGGCATCGGAGCATTGTTTGGAGCAGACAGTCCTATAGAAAAAATGAAAAAGTTTATCGACGGACTTGCTGGCATTAGTGTAAAGCCGTTATTAATTATAGCTAAAGGGTTTGTATTATTACAACAGGCAATAATAAAACTACCTGTAACATTACTTAACACAATGGCACGAATGAATGAAATGAGCGACATGTTCCTACTGTTAGCAGAAGAATCTAGATTCATAATGATATTTGGAAGTAACATAACTAAGTTCGCTGTTAATATGAAACATGTTGGAGACTCGTTTGAGAAAATGGGCGACGACCCATTTGTTATATTCGACAATTTAGAAAGCCAATCTAAACACATGGGAATGTTTGCCACAAGTACAGCACAACTTAATGAAGCATTAGGTAATTTCGACGGAGCCGGTATTGGTCAAGGGTTCTACATAATGGGCGATGGCATAGCCTATCTAGCACAGCAAATAGCCGATATAAACTTCGCAGATTTATTAAAAATAGCGGCATTAGGATTAATAGGCGGTAGTAGTTCAGCAGGAGCCAAGCAAGTAAACACAGACATGTCAAACGTTCCTACTAGTAAAGCAGGACAGAAAGCACTACAAAAAACTAGTGCGCCATTAGTAGAAAAAGGTATAACTAAAACACCAACAGTTATCGAAGATCTCTTGAGCGAAGATGACTGGGGTATTGCTAGTACATCGTTAAAAGAGTTAACAGAAAGACTACAAACAGCCACAGCCGCCCTCGAAAAAGGCCCCGACATTGATTCGATGGATTATATGGATGACGAACAAAGGCTTAAGAACGATGTGATGTGGGCAAAGATGGACATTAGAAGTAAGAAAGATCAGATGGCTGGCGGAACTGGCAGTTTTGCAGAGACAACAACAACGGGCATAGGAAGACCAGAAGCTTTGCCAATTGGTGAGACTTCGGACTATGATGATGAAGACATCTTCGACTCTGTGCCGATACCTACGGCAATAGATAGGTCACCGGCTGGCAGAGCCAAACGAAGAAGAGAACAGTTAGAGAAGAGAAAGGGTGGCGACTTAACTGGATTTAATGGCAACACTGGAACAGATGTTGACACAGCCGCACAATTCCCAGAAACTAAAAAGCAAAAAGATACCAAGCCCAAAGTAGATACTACTATGGACGACTTCAATTCAAAACCAACCTCAACAACCCCAACTCCTAACGAAGATAGGATAGGCGAACTAATATCATTACAGACCGAAAATAACAAGCTATTAAAGGCTCAAATCAAAGCTACTAAAGTTCTAAACGACTAATTTCAAAAAGACTTGACATTATTTCATTAAAGTGATAAATATACGCATATAAAGGAACTTTTATGGCAACTTGGCGAAAATATTTTAATGCAACATCATCAAACGGAGGAATGCCTTCGAACATTGATGGGCAGTCAGCTGGACAATTTGGTGCGGCTCGGTTTAGCAGTTGGTTACCTGAAGTATATGCAGGCAGTCCTAACAGACTTATGCGTTATATTCAGTATGACCAAATGGACAACGACTTGGAGATCAATGCGGCACTAGATATTATTGCAGAATTTTGCTCACAAGATGACGAGTACACTAAACTACCATTCATATTCGAGTTTACAGAAGATCCTAGCGAAACAGAAATGAAAATTCTTAGCAAAACACTTGATCAATGGTGTAACAACAACGAGCTAAGAAGACGAGCTTTTAAAATGGTAAGGAACACTCTTAAATACGGAGACCAGTTCTTTATTAGAGATCCAGAAACTTATAAACTATTTTGGGTTGACCCAGCAAACATTGAAAAGGTTGTTGTTAACGAAAGTGAAGGTAAGAAGATTGAAACTTACTTTATTAAAAACTTAGACGTTAACTTTGAACAAATGTCGGCAACAAGTGCCGCGGCATTACATGCCAGACCATATGGCGCAGGTGGCGGCATGATGGCAGGCGGCAATGTTGGAACTAGTGTTAGTAACTATTCGCCTATGGGCGGAGACCAAGGTGCTACAACAGGTAGTCCAGTTGATGCACAGCATGTAGTACATATTAGTTTAACAGAAGGCATGGATCATTCATGGCCCTTTGGCATTAGCGTATTAGAGCCAGTATTTAAAGTTTTTAAACAAAAAGAATTATTAGAAGATAGTATTATTATTTACAGAGTTCATAGAGCACCTGAAAGAAGAGTGTTTATGATTGACGTTGGTAATATGCCTCCTCATAAAGCACAACAGTACTTAGAACGTGTTAAGTATGAAGTACAGCAAAAACGTGTACCTAACAAAAACAAAGACGGCAACAATGTTGCAGATGCGGCTTACAATCCAATGAGTATGTTAGAAGATTACTTCTTTGCTCAAACGGCAGACGGTCGTGGTAGTAAAGTTGATACATTGCCTGGCGGTGAGAACTTAGGTCAAATTGACGACTTAAAATACTTTAACAACAAACTGCTAAGAGGATTGAGAGTACCAAGTTCATATTTGCCTACTGGCCCAGATGATGGAACAGCGGCAACAACTGACGGTAAAGTAGGCGTTGCATACATACAAGAATTTCAATTTGCTAAGTTTTGTCAAAGACTACAAAAGCAAATTATACGAACATTAGATAGAGAATTTAAAATGTTCTTAAACTATAAAGGCATTGAGCTTGATTCAAGTACATTTAAATTAGAATTAACAGTACCTCAAAACTTCAGTTCATACAGAGACTTGGACATGAACCTTCAAAGAGCACAGCTATTCGGCAGTTTAGAAGCAGTACCGTATTTAAGTCAGCAATTTAAACTTAAGAAGTACTTAGGCTTAACGCAAGAAGAGATGAAGGATAACGAGCATTATTGGAAGATGGAGAATAAATACAATACAGACGGCGCAGAAGATGTAGGCTTACGAAATGTAGGCGTTAGACCTGGCCCAAGTGCTCCGTTAGACATAATGGCACCGGTAGAAGACATACCAGCACCAATGGATGATGTAATGAGTCCAGATGTTAGCGGAATGGAACCTGGTTCAGAAATACCAGATGGAAACTTATAATGAGATTAACAGAATTTTACAATCCAGAAAATGACAGGTCAGTTGGCAGATCTCTTGACGATACTAGAAAAACTAAACTTACTTTAAAAACACTGAACAAGTTAAGAAAATATAGAGAAATTAAAAAGTCAGAGAATTTAGAACAGCGTGAATTTGCATCACTTATGTATGCCAAAGCCGCTGAAGCAACTCCGGAATTTTAAATGAAGCTAGCCGTTTGCGGTTGCTCATGGTCCTCAGTAGATCCACAGCATAAAGGAATCGAATTCGGTTCTTTAATATCCTCACACATAAATGCAGAATATTACAACTTAGCTAAACCTGGTTGTAGTAACTTTGGCATTGCACTACAAGTAGACTATGCATTAAAACACTACGATCCAGACGTGTTTATTATAAATGCTACAACAGTTACTAGAGAAGAAATCAAACTTAAAGACTCGCCACGTTACGATCCTGAAAAAGGCTGGGATAACGTAGATTTTAACCATGTGCTGATAGAGAAGTATAGGGACGAACATGCTCCCGGCTATGGCAAAGGATATGCTCCTACGATAATGATAGACAGTTACGGCAGTATCTTTAATGAAGATATAGATAAGACTTTAGCAGACAATAACATAGTACAACGATACGAAAGAGCATTTACTAACAATAGTTTTGAAGCACTAAAAAAGCATTTTTTGTACATATATGATGCTGATGTACAGAGACACAAACAGCAAATGATATTAACCTATGCCTTACAAAAATTGCAATTAAAAGGCAAAAAAGTTATATTCTCACCCAACACATTTGACTGGGCAGAAGGATATGATATGGTGTCTAGGGATCCTTATGCTAAGGTATGCACTAAATGGGATATACCCAATACCATGCTACAGCAGAAAGGCATAGCAGATTATTTGTCAGTGTGCGATGACTTATGGGGCGGATGGGAAAATAGTCCAGGCACACAATATGACCACCACTTGCCGTTAGAAGCACACCAAGCCTATGTTGAAACACTAAAACCGTATTTAACAACGTAGTTTTCTTAAACGTAGCAAAGTATAAATATTCTTTACATATACACTATAATCACACATTTCATTCCAAATGGGCTTGTTTTAGCCTATAACTATTCAAAAACCCCACCACCGTATAAGTATTACACATATTAAGATGTAAATACAATTTTTGCTGTATAACAGCATAAAAAACATTCATTTTATACTATAATTATAGGAGCTCAATAATGTCAGAACGCAATAAATTAGAACAAGTTCTCGAACTACTACTTGCAGAAGATAACGAGCGTGCCGAAGAGCTACTTCACGAATATGTCGTTGAAACTGCTCGAGCCGAGTACGAGCGTATCTTAGACGAAGATGAAGTAGTCGAAACTGAAGAAACTGAAGAAGAAGCAGTTGAAGAGTCTGAGGAATCAGAAGAAGAAGCAGTTGAAGAAGCTATTGATGATAGCGATCCAGAAGCAGATTTTGTTAGCGATGTAGCAGATACAGACGCTGGAATTGATGACGATGAGATTGGCGGATTCGGAAGCGAAGAAGAAGCTGGTGAAGAAGAAGATTTAGAAGACAAAGTCGACAGTTTAGAAGACGAACTTGAAGATTTAAGAGCTGAATTTGAAAAATTACTTTCAGGCGAAGAAGAAGGCGAAGGCGAAGAATTGCCAGTAGACATGGACATGGAAATGGACATGGAACAGCCAGAAGAAGAGTCAATTGAATATGATTTAGACGAGGAAGTTGAAGAAGACGAAGAAGTAGTTGAAGAAGCTACTAAATTGTCTGACACTGTAGCGGCACCAAAAGGTGGCGAAGCAGACAGCAAAGAATCCCCTTTAACTAAAAAGCCAAAAGCAACTGTAGTAACTGGAGCAGGAACACCTGTTAAAGCTAACGACGGCGGCGAAGGCAAAAAAGGCGAATCAGCTAAAGACCATACACCAACTGATAACATCAAGGTTTTGCCTAAAAAGGCATAACTGAACTTTAAGGTATATTAATAGTGCGTAAGTTATACGAATATATGAGTCCAGAAGCCAGTAAGATTCAATTACTTGAATCTAATGACGGAAAGGATTTATTTATGGCTGGTTTATTCATCCAAGGCGATGTTAAAAATCAGAATGGCAGGGTTTATCCAAAAGATGAAATCCAACGTGCTGTTGAGAACGTTACAGCAAGATTATCAACTGGTGAGACTGTGATGGGTGAGTTAGATCACCCAGAAGAGTTACAAATTAACCTAGACAGAGTTAGTCATATCATTACAGAAATGCAATGTGATGGCAGTGATGGAATGGGTAAATTGAAAATTATCGATACACCGATGGGAAACATTGCAAGAGCTTTATTAAAAGCTGGTGCAAAGTTAGGAGTAAGTAGTAGAGGAAGTGGTAATGTTAATGAGTCAGGTCGTGTGTCTGATTTTGATATCATTACTGTTGATATTGTTGCTCAACCTTCGGCGCCCGATGCTTATCCAAAGACAATTTATGAGTCTTTGTTTAATATGGAAGGCGGTAGCATGTTACATGAGATCGCTAAAGACTATACACACGGAAACATTGGTGCTGAGAAGCATCTAACTAAACAAATCATTAATTTTATTAATGAATTAAAATTGAGGTAGGAGACTACTATGGCAGTAAATTTTGAGGACCTGATCGAGTCTAGTGATATTAACGAAGAAGTTCGTACAAGTATCGTTGAGGCATGGGAAAGTCGTCTTGCCGAAGCCAAAGAACAACTTACAGCAGAATTAAGAGAAGAGTTTGCTCAGAGATATGAGCATGACAAAGGTCTTATTGTTGAAGCAGTTGACGGTTTTATTCATCAGCGTATCGAAGCAGAAGTTGCCGAGATTGCTGAAGATAAAAAAGCTGTTGCTGGTGAAAGAGTTGCTTATAAAAAGGCTATCAGTGAACATAGCACAAAGCTAAACAAGTTTGTGTCTGAACAACTAGCAAAAGAGATTAAAGAGTTAAGAGCTGAACGTTCTAACGTTGCAGAACATGTAACTAAACTCGACGATTTTGTTGTTGAACAGCTGGCTGGAGAGCTTAAAGAATTCCATTCAGACAAGCAGGAACTAGTAGAGCAAAAAGTGAAAATGATGAGAGAAGGCAAAAAACAACTTGCTGAATCAAAATCAGACTTCATTAAACGTGCCGCTGATACAGTTGAAAAAACAGTAAACGCTATTGTAAAAGAGAACGTTTCCAGTTTTAAAGACGATATTACCGCCGCAAGAGAAAACGATTTTGGTCGTAGAATATTTGAATCATTTGCAAATGAGTATCGTTCAAGTTACTTGAATGAAACCTCTGATGTAAAAGACTTACAGAAAGAAATCGCAGACGTTAAGAAAACATTAGAAGAAACTAAAGCCCAAGCGGTAGCCACTGCTGAAGCAAAATCACTAGTTGAATCTAAGTTGAACGTAGCTAATGATTTAATGAATCGTAAAGATGCATTAAGTGAGCTACTTAAACCTCTTAGCAAAAGCAAAAAAGAATTAATGGTAGATTTACTCGAAAGTGTAAAGACTGAGAACTTAGAGAAGCAATTCAATAAGTATCTCCCATCTGTTTTAGATGGAGAAGTTCCAGCAGTAGAGAGTAGGAAAGCAATTAATGAATCAGTTGTGTCAACACACACTGGTAATAAAAACGTTCAGCCTTCATCGGAAGATGAACAGGACGTGGTTGAAATTAACCAAATCCGTAAATTAGCCGGACTTTCAAATTAGGAGATAAGAAATGGCAGAATTATTTGAGAGCAATTGGTCAGCTACCAAAGACGCACTTTTAGAAGGACTTAACGGTTCTAGAAAGAGTACTTTGGACGTAGTCCTGGAAAACACTAAAAGATATATTCAGGAATCAGCATCAAGTGGTGCTACACAGGCTGGCAACGTTGCTACATTAAACAAAGTAATGTTACCTCTAATCAGAAGGGTTATGCCTTCAGTTATAGCTAACGAACTTGTGGGCGTACAGCCTATGAGTGGCCCAGTTGGGCAAATCCACACACTAAGAACACGTTATGCCGAAGCGGCAACTGGCGTGAACCCAGGTGATGAGGCTCTTAGCCCATTTAAGATTGCTAACGCTTACTCAGGAAATCCAGACGCTACTGCAAGTAGTGAAGGAACTGCTGGTAAGAAATTAAGCATCCAAATCTTAAAACAAACAGTTGAAGCAAAAACAAGACGTCTATCTGCAAGATGGACATTTGAAGCGGCACAAGATGCTGAATCAATGCATGGTCTTGATGTTGAAGCTGAAATTATGCAGGCATTGGCACAAGAAATCGTAGTAGAAATTGACCAAGAAATTATTGGTTCACTAAGATCTCTAGCTGGCGCAGGTACTACCCTAGACTTTAACGCAGTAACTGGCACACAGACTTACGTCGGTGACAGACATGCGGTATTGGCTATTGAGATCAATAGAGCGGCGAATAGAATCGCGGCTAGAACTAGACGTGGCGCTGGTAACTATATTGTTGTTTCACCTGAAGCACTTACAATATTACAATCAGCATCTACTTCAACGTTCGCAAGAACTACTGAAGGTTCATTCGAAGCACCTACTAACACTAAACTAGCTGGAGTCCTTAATGGCTCTATCAAAGTTTTTGTTGATAGTTATGCGGCTGATGGAACTAAAGTACTTGTTGGATACAAAGGTTCATCAGAAACTGATGCTCCTGCGTTCTATTGTCCTTACATCCCATTAATGTCAACAGGTCCAGTAATGGATCCAAGCACATTTGAACCAGTAGTTTCGTTCATGACCAGATATGGTTACATTGAACTTACTAACACTGCTTCATCTTTGGGTAACGCGGCAGACTACGTTGACGCAATAACATTGTCAAACGTTGCATTCCAATAAGATTTATCTTAAAGGTCTAAAGAAACAAATTAAAAGCACACTTAGGTGTGCTTTTTTTTGACTTGAAAAAAATCCCGCAAGAAAGATAAATACAACTAAAGCAATTATTTAAATTTGTAGGATTTAGAATATAATGACAAAACAATCGAATTTTAACCCAGAATCGGATCTGAAAGTAAAAGGTAGTTTATCCGTAGACACCCATTTGGCGGTCACAGGTAATACTGTAATAACAGGAACGTTACAAGTTACAGGCGATACAACTTATCTTTCAGACACAGTAACACTTAACAATGCAAATGGTTATGTAATTAACGCTGACGCTGATTCAGGCACAGCATTCTTAGACATGCGTACTAACGTAGCAGACGCTAATGTGAGACTTGAATACGCTGGCGCAACTAACACCTTGCTAGTTAAAAATGATGATGGCACAGTTACTACACTGGGCGTAACAGGTGATGTCACAGCAAGTGCTACAATTACTGGTGCTACATTTACAGACGGCACAGCGACTATTACGGGCGGCGTAGGCACCGGTTTTACAAGTTTTACTTCAACAGAATTTGTTGGACACTTAACAGGACCAGTAACTGGTACAGCCACAATTGCAGACAAATTTACAAATGACAGAACATTAGCACTCACAGGTGATGTTGCAGGTAGTATTGCACTAGGACTTAATGCTACAAGTTCAGCACCAAGCATGAGTGTAACAATACAAGCAAATTCAGTTGCATTAGGAACAGATACAACGGGTAACTATGTTGCAACAATTACAGGCGGCACAGGTTTAACGTCTACTGTAGTTACAGGTGAAAGCGTAACTCCAACTATTAACTTAGATAACACGGCAGTTACTCCAGCAACTTACGGAACAGCAGGATCAACAGGAACATTTACAGTTGACCAACAAGGCAGAATAACAAGCGGTGTAACAACACCTATAGTAATTACAGCATCACAAGTTTCTGACTTTACAACAGCCGCAGAACTACTTTTAAGTATCAGTGATGCAGGCGGAGACGGAAGTTTAGCATACAACAATACAACAGGTGTATTTACATACACTGGCCCAAGTGCTTCAGAAGTAAGAGCACACTTAACAGCTGGAACAGGCTTAACAGTCACTAACGGTGAATTTGTACTAGATAATACAGCAGTAACAGGTGCAAGTTATGGTAGTGCAACAGCAATACCTACATTCACTGTAGATGCACAAGGCAGACTAACAGCGGCGGCAGATTTAAACATTGCAGTACCAAGCTCACAGATTACAGATTTTGCAGAATCAGTTGACGACCAAGTTAATACACTATTAGTTGCGGGCACAAACTTAACCAAAGTTTACGATGATGCGGCAAATACATTAACGTTGGATACTGGATCAACAGTTATATTAACTACTGGTAACCAAAGTTTAGCAGGCACTAAGACATTTACAGGCTCTGTGGACTTAACAGGAGCAACTACAACGGTAGCAACACCTTCAGCTGATGCACATGTGTCAACGAAAAAATATGTAGATGACGAAATTGCAACTATTGTTGGTACAGCCGGAGCAACATTAGATACGCTAGGCGAAATTGCAACAGCATTAGGCAACGATGCCGCTCTTAATACAACATTAGTAAACTCTATAGCAACAAAACTTCCATTAGCAGGCGGAACAATGTCCGGTGCTATTGCTATGAGTACAAATAAAATTACTGGATTAGGCACTCCTAGTGCAACAACAGATGCTACAACTAAGGCATACGTTGATACTGCAAATACACAGATGGAAGCGTATGTATTGCTAAAACAATCAATAGAACGAGGCCATACTAATACTACTACGGCATTGAAAGTTAATAGAGCAATTAGAGTAGATTCTCCTTCCATGAATTGGAAAAACTTATCTGACGCATCATATACAGCAAATAACAATATTAATTTAGAAACAGAAGTTGACGGGTTAGATGGCGGCACACCAGGAGTAAGTTTTACACCAGTATTAAGTGGAACTGAACACGGTCTAATAACTATAGGCAAACAAGGCGGAATAACTCAGCAAATACAAGGTAACAAGGTCATATCAGGATCACTAAGGATTGCACCAGGTATAGATGTTAATAATGCCGCAAATGTCGATAACCAGGGTAGCGGTGTTTTAACAATTAACGGCAATGTGGTTAACAGCAGTACAACACTTGTAACCGCAGGTAGCTTTGTAGTAGGCAACAAGTACACAATTGCAGTTGTAGGAACAACTAATTATACATTAGTTGGTGCCGCAAATAACACTGTAGGCACAGTCTTTATTGCAACAGGTGTTGGTGCAGGCACAGGTAGAGCAACACATCATAACAATCAATGGCTAACAAACGTAAACCATTCATTCTTTAAGCACACAATCGCCGTCGGCGAAAGTGCGTTATCCATCTTAGGTGGTAACATTTATTACAGTACTAAATCATCTGAAATTACACCTTACTTAGTAAGCGATACTAGTGGTGCAGGATCAATATCAACAGCTAGTGGCATCGACACTACTAAGAAACTTGGCGTTGACCAAGCACATTTCCAAACATTCGGTAACAGCACAATGTATATTGGTGATATTGGAAATGTAGCAACATATACAACAGTTCAATATGGTGGAAGTTCTTATACAACTGGCAATAGACCATTAGAAAGATTAACAATTGACGGCGGTATAGTACTTGGAGCCAGACAAGCAGACGACTCTATTTTAGTTAACGGTACTGTTTTCTTTGACAATGACAGACTTAAAACTGTAGAAGGCGGTATTATTAAAAACGTAACAACAGCAACAGTTGATACGGTTAATTATACAACAGGCACAGGCAGAATAGCAATAAATGATTATCAAGGTGGTGAAAACTATCTTGCCGCTCTTGCACAAGGTACAGACATATCAATAACTAAAGTAAGTAATGTTGCGGCAAACGTTATTACTATTAGTTCAAATACATCAAGCATTGTTAATACAGCAAAAAGTTCTTTGAGTGCCACAGGTGCTAACATTAGTTACGATGGAGCAGGAGCATTTACAAGTACTGTAGGCGCATTGACAACAACTAATGTTGCAGAAGGTTCAAATTTATACTTTACAGATGAAAGAGTAGATGACAGAGTTAGTTCTTTACTAGTTGGCGGAGCAAACGTAACTTTAACTTACAATGATGCCGCAGGCACATTAACAGTTGATGCAGATTTACTTGGCGATATTACAAGTGTAGTAGCTGGAGCAGGTATGACCGGCGGAGCAACTACAGGTGATGCAACACTAAACGTTATAGGCGGAAATGGTATTACTGTTTCAGCTGATGCAGTAATAACAGACGATACTTACATAAAAAACTTATTCAATGCATCTGGTTCTCAATTAAGTTACACTAACGGTATATTTACAAGTACCGCAGATAATTATAATGCTTGGAGTTTTACAACAGATACAGCAGGCAACCAAGCAGTTAGTAGCGCCGGCGTAGTTAGTATACTAGGCGGAACAAACATGGATGTTACCCATAGTGGTAGCACAATTACAATTTCAACACTTGCAGATATAACAGGTATAATTGCTGGCTCAGGTATGACCGGAGGCGGAACAACTGGTTCTCCTACACTAAACGTTATAGGTGGAAAAGGCATTACTGCTAGTGCAAATGAAATTGCATTAGACTTTACAGATTTTAATACAAGCAATATTACAGAAACTACAAACTTATATTACACAGATGCGAGAGCAGATGCAAGAATTACAGCATCAAGTACAAGTGCTTTAAGTGAAGGAACAAATTTATATTACACAAATGCTAGAGCAGATGCAAGAATTACAAATGCACTTATAGATGAAGATACTATGGTAACTAATAGTGCTACTAAATTACCTTCACAGCAATCTGTTAAATCATACGTTGACACGAAAGTGGCGTCTATCATTGGCGGATCGTTAGATTTAAGTAGCAAAGATACAGATGATTTAAGCGAAGGTAGTTCAAATTTATATTATACAAATGCTAGAGCAGACGCTAGAGTAGACGCAGGTTTTACTGCTAAGTCCACAACAAATTTAAGCGAAGGCACAAACTTATATTACACAGATGCGAGAGCAGATGCTAGAATTACAGCATCAAGTACAAGTGCTTTAAGTGAAGGCACTAACTTGTATTACACAAATGCAAGAGCAGATGCTAGAATTACAAATGCATTAGTTGACGAAGATAATATGGCATCAAATAGTGCTACTAAACTTCCAAGTCAGCAAAGTGTTAAAGCATACGTTGATTCACAGGTAGCAAGTAAAGATAATACAGACGAAATAACAGAAGGTTCGACTAATTTATACTTTACAAATGCAAGAGCAGACGCTAGAATAACAGCGGCTAGTACAAGTGATTTATCAGAAGGCACGAACCTTTACTTTACAAATGCTAGAGCAGACACAAGAGCAAATAGTGCTTTTGATACTAAATTTGCGGCACAAACCACAACTGGTTTATCAGAAGGAACAAATTTATATTACACGAATGCAAGAGCAGATGCAAGAATTACTAACGCATTAGTTGACGAAGATAATATGGCATCAAATAGTGCTACTAAACTTCCAAGTCAGCAATCAGTAAAAGCATACGTTGATTCACAAGTAGCAAGTAAAGATAATACAGACGAAATAACAGAAGGTTCAACTAACTTATACTTTACAAATGCTAGAGCTGATGCAAGAATTACAGCGGCTAGTACAAGTGATTTATCAGAAGGAACAAATTTATATTACACGAATGCAAGAGCAGATGCAAGAATTACCAAAGCGGCAATTGATGCTCTTAATGTAGATGCAGATACATTAGATAGTATTAGTAGTGCAAGTTTCTTAAGAAGCGATGCGGCAGATACGCATAGTGCCGACATTACCCCTAGCACAAACAATACAATTAACTTAGGTTCTGCTTCTAATAAGTATGCAAATGTTTATGCAACGACATTTAATGGTGTTGCAACCACAGCCCAGTATGCGGATTTGGCAGAAAACTATCTAGCAGATGCAGACTATCCACCAGGCACAGTATTAGTACTAGGCGGAGAACAAGAAGTAACAGTGACAACTGAATTCAATAATTCTAAAGTAGCAGGTGTTGTAAGTACAGACCCAGCACACTTAATGAATTCCGCACTTTCCGGGCAATTTGTTAAAGCAGTTGCACTTAGAGGACGAGTTCCTATAAGAGTAGTTGGTATAGTTAGCAAAGGTGATGTGCTAATAACTAGTTCTACCCCAGGCGTGGCAATGGTCAGTTCCGATCCACACTTTGTAGGTGCGGCATGCATTATTGGTAAAGCAATATCCAATAAAGAACATGCTGGCGAAGGCATTGTAGAAGTACTAGTTTAATAACTCGTAAACCAGTCCAAACTCCAACAAAACGATAAATATGTGCAATAGGGAAAACCTTATTGACTGACTACGCGAGTCAGACTATATAACATATAGACAACATAGGAATAATAAAATGGCCACAGCAATTCAATGGAGACGAGGCACCACTACCCAACACAGTAGCTTTACTGGTTTGGCAGGTGAGATCACAGTCGATACAGATTTAAACACCGTTATAGTCCACGACGGAAGTACAGCAGGCGGACACAGAATAGCAAAATATACAGAAGTAACATCAGCGGCGGCAGGCGACATTAGTTCGGTTGTAGCTGGAGCAGGTTTAACTGGTGGAGCAACTACTGGTGATGCAACAATTAATGTTATTGCTGGAGGCGGTATTACTGTTTCAGCTGATGCAGTATCACTTAATGCTTCTTCAGGAACATTTACAACAGGTGTGCAAACATTCTTAGCAGGTGGAACACTTGCAGGACACATTATACCATCAGCAGACGTTACTTACGATTTAGGTTCAAGCAGTAAGCAATGGCGTGATGTATATGTTGGTCCAGGATCACTTTACATTAACGGACAACAAGTACTTCAAGACAATTCAGGTACAATCCAAATTAGTGCTGATGCAAACCAAAACGTTGGAATAGTAACATCAGGATCAGGTGACGTAGAACTTAACGCATCTGGAACAGGTGTAATTAATATCCAATCAGCAATTACAGTTGATGCAGGACAAACACTTACTGGTACTGGCGGCTTAACAATGGCTTCCAACATTAACTTAAACAGTAATTCAGTTAACAACTTACCAGCTCCTGGACATGCAGGTGACGCCACTAACAAAACATACGTTGATGGTGCAACTTACTTAACAGGTGGAACTGGTATTACAAATAGTTCAGGAACCTTTGCAATTGATGCCACAGTAATTACAACTACTGGCACTCAAACAATCTCAGGCAACAAGACGTTCTCAGGAACAACTACCGTAAGCGGTACTTTGAACTCCTCAGGCGCTCAATTAAATATTGCTGATAACCTTATAACATTAAATTCAGACGCAACTGGCACTCCAAGTGAAGATGTTGGTCTTATTGTTGAAAGGGGCGATTCAACTAACGTTCAGTTCAAATGGATTGAAGCGGCAGATGAGTGGTCATTCACAAATGACGGTTCAGCTTACCAAGGTCTTGTTGGACATGCAGACTTTAGTGCTGTTACTAGCGGAGACGGAAGTCTTTCATATAACAGTTCAACAGGTGCGTATACATATACTGGCCCAACTGCGGCAAACGTTAGAGCACATTTAAGTGCTGGAACAGGCATGTCATTTAGTGGTGGAGCATTCGCTACAACAATTACACAGTATACTGATGCACTAGCTAAAGCATCTATTACTGTTAATGATGCAGGCGGAGACGGAAGTTTAGCAATTAGCAACGGTGTAATTACTTATACTGGACCTAGTGCGGCTGAAGCCGAAGCACAAATTAATGCACATTTAAGTGGTGGAACAGGTATTACTTATACAGACGGTGCTATTAGTGTAGATGCTACAGTAGTATCAACAAGTGGTACTCAAACTGTTGCAGGTGCTAAGACATTCAGTGATAACATGATTATCAGTGGTAACTTAACAGTTAACGGTACACAGACTATTGTTAATACTGAAACATTAACTATTGATGATAACATGATTGTTCTTAACAATAATGAAGCTGGCACTCCAAGTGAAGATTCAGGTATTGAAATAGAACGTGGAACATCAACTAACGTTAAACTACAGTGGAAAGAAGCTAGTGACAGATGGGAAATGTTTGATGGTTCAAGCACTTATCCACTTGCTAGAACTACAGCAGATTTAACAGAATCAGGTAACTTATACTACACAGATGCTAGAGCAAATGCTCGAGTGGCGGCGGCAACCGGTGCTAACTTAGATTTAAGTAGCAAAGATACTGGTGACTTATCAGAATCAGGTAACTTATACTATACAGATGCTAGAGCAGATGCCAGAATAGCGGCGGCTGACACTGGTGATTTATCAGAAGGTAGCAACGAATACTTTACTACTGCTAGAGCAAGAGCAAGTATTAGTGAAGGATCAACTGAATTAGCATATAACAGTACAACTGGTGTGTTAACATTTACACAGGGTAGTACTTCAGGTGTATCAGAAGGTTCCAACCTTTACTACACAGATGCTAGAGCAGATGCAAGAATTGCCAACGCAAGTACAAGTAATTTAAGTGAAGGCACAAACCTTTACCACACAACTGAAAGAGTACAAGATATTGCAGGCGCAATGTTTACTGCAAATACAGAAAGTGGAATTACAGTAACATATGATGATGCTGACGGTACAATTGACTTAACAACAAGTATTGCAGGATTTAGTACAAGTAATTTAAGCGAAGGTTCAAACCTTTACCACACAACTGCAAGAGCTAGAGCAAGTATTAACGGTGGAACAGGTATTACTTATAATGCTTCTACTGGTGCTATTAGTTTAACAGACACTGGTTATGTAACAGGTGTTACAGCAGGAACTGGTTTAAGTGGAGGCGGTACTTCAGGCACTGTTACACTAAACGTTTCAGGCATCACAGTTGCAGAACTAGACGGCGGAGCAGTTCAGATAAGTTCAGAATCATTTGCTGATAATAATACTACGTTGATGACATCAGCGGCAATTCAAGATAAAATTGAAGCATATGGATATTCAACAACAACAGGTGACATTACAGGTGTTACAGCAGGTGCAGGTTTAACTGGTGGCGCAACAAGCGGATCAGCTGACTTGGCTATTGGCGCAGGTACTGGTATTACTGTAAATGCAAATGATATTGCAGTTACATTAACACCATTTAGTACAAGTAATTTAAGTGAAGGCACAAACCTTTACTATACAAGTGCTAGAGCAGATGCTAGAGTTAGTGCAGTAGTAACCAATGCGTTTGTTGATGCATTGAATGTTGATGCTGATACACTAGATGACTTAACTAGTTCTCAGTTCTTAAGAAGCGATGCTAATGATTCACACAGTGGAACAATTACTCCTTCTTCAAACAATGCATTAAACTTAGGATCAAGTGGACTTAAATATGCAAATGTTTACGCAACTACATTCCAAGGTAATGCAACTTCGGCGCAGTATGCGGATTTGGCTGAGAAATACGAAAGTGATGCAGAACTAGAAGCAGGCACAGTTGTTATGTTTGGTGGTGATAAAGAAGTTACAGCATGTGATAGTGAAAACTGTCATGCAGTAGCAGGTGTTATCAGTACTGATCCAGCTTATATGATGAACGCAGGAGCAGAAGGTCAATTTGTAGCATTAACAGGAAGAGTACCTACTAAGGTTACTGGTCCAGTTGCTAAAGGTGACTTAATGGTTTCCGCAGGTAACGGTATGGCTAAGGCTAATAACGATGCACAGGCAGGAAGAATGATTGGTAAAGCAGTTGGTTCTTCAGAAGGCGGAGAAGCTGTTATAGAAGTACTTGTTAACTTGATGTAAGAGTTTACAAACAATAAAAAAGGGAGTTTTTTAACTCCCTTTTTTTGTGATTAAAGCTTCTGACTTTGATTCATGACATGCCAGATATTTCCTGACTTCATGTATTTGTCAAATTCTTTAGAAAGATTGGTAACCGATGTTCCGAACTTGGATAACATGGCTACTATTCCTGTTGGATTCGCCATACTTTTCTCCTAAAATGTGATAACAAACTTTAACTTACTTGTCGTAACTTCATCCTATAGTAGGAACTGTTACAATCAATCTACAAGTATGTTACAATTGTGTTACAGAATGTATTTATACAAACGAGTATTTTTACCAGGAAATATGTGATATTGCATAACAGTTGTTACATAGAAACTAAACCCAAACGATAAATAGTAACGAGTAGACAGTAACACACACACTTAAAGTAGCAACCCTTAAAAGGTGTGTATATAATATGGAAGAAATATTTGGATTGATCGCTGAAGTAGGAGCCCCCATCGCCGGAAGTCTAGTAATGGGATTCTTTATCTTTATGGTAATAAAACAAATTCTCGAGGGTGTTGTAGACCAGGTCAAAACTTTGACTATGTTTTGCACATCACTAGAAGCGAGAGCAAGTACTATGAGTAACGAAATGTTAAAAATAGACTTGCTAGTTAGCAGTGCCTTAGACCTCAGACCTGACATAGATCGAGTTTCGAGAGCAGATAATTTTGTCGAAGATGGCAAAGTGGATGCTAGGAGAGACTAATGGATATTGCACAGGCGATTAATGACTTTGGATTTCCAATCGTGTTATGCGTTGGACTCGGTTACTTTATATATTATATATGGTGGTTTATTGGAGAAAAGATAGATCCCGCTCTTGGCGACATGCATATAGCACTAATCAGAGTAATAGATAAAATGCGTAGATTAGACCAAGATTTAATTAGGCTACAACAGAAAGTTGATGTTGTGTTAGAATACAGAGCTAGACAACAAGTGCTAGACAATGCAGAACAAGAAACTGCATTAAAAACATTAAAACAAAAGCAAACAGGAAAGTAAAATGAAAATTACAGGTACACACTTAGGTATGTTGGTTATGGTCGGATATTTTATAATGTCTTTGGCTAATAGTGACCTTTATGCCGATGAACTAAAGTTTAAGTTCAAGTCTCCGTCATTTTCTGGTAACGGGACAGGAGCACATTATTTAACAATTGAGAACCAGGAGAAGTCACGAAAAGATAAGATTAAAGAAGACATAGAATCTGCGTTAAAACGAGCAGAACGTGACAATGATAATTCGACAATTAATAAATTTATTAGAAATTTGGAGAGTAGAATTTATTCACAAATTTCTAAAGGATTAGTCGACAGCATGTTTTGTGATCCAGCAGTAGTTATTGCATGTACAAATTCAGATTCAGGTAGTTTTGAAATTGAAGGAAATACTGTTACATACATTAAAACAGTTAATGAAGATGGGCTATCTATTATTAGAATGACTATTGTTGACCCTGACGGAACAATAACAACTATTGAGATTCCAATTGGAATCGGCAACATTGGCGGCGGTTAATGAAACTGTCTAATTACATACTGTTCTTTGTCGGCGCAATGTACTTAACTGGGTGTGCTAGTATATCTATACCCGGTGATACAGCATGTAATACGGACTTTCTCGAATGCGTAGAAGAGCCGAAGCAAGTAGAATTACCCACATATCGAAAATTACGATATTTACCACCTAGCGAAACAATGCCAGTGGTAGCTGTTTATCAGTTTACTGACCAAACAGGACAAAGAAAAAGTCAAGATGGTGTCGCTAGTTTTAGTACAGCGGTCACACAGGATCCGAAGAGCATATTGATTGACGCCTTGAAGGCGGCAGGTGCTCACGAAAACCCAAAAGGAACATGGTTCCGGGTAGTTGAACGGGGTCTTGGCTTAGATAACTTAGTGAGGGAAAGGCAGATAGTTCGTAGTACACGCGAACAATATCAGACTGAAGAAAAACCTCAACAAGCAGTACAGCCATTGTTATTTGCTGGTATGATACTCGAAGGAGGTGTTGTAGGTTATGACACTAATGTAGAGACTGGCGGTAATGGTGCAAGGTACTTAGGTATTGGTACTACAAACCAATATAGAAGAGATAGTGTTACTATATCACTTAGAGCAGTAAGTACGCTCACCGGTGAAGTAATACTGAATGTACAGACATACAAAACTATCCTTAGTACAGGAATGGCAGGAGACGTATTCAAATTTTTAGACATGGATACACGATTGCTTGAATTGGAAAGTGGCATGACACAGAACGAGAGCGTAACTTATGCAGTCCGGTCGGCGATTGAAGCCGCAGTATTGGCATTGATACAACAAGGTGATGAAAGAGGATATTGGAAAATTGTGTATCCGGAGAATTGGCAAGAAGAAGTAGATCAGCAAGAACGAGCTTACTGGATGAAAGTCAATAATCAAGAAATTTTGGATACAAATGTAGACGAGAAGCCTACGTCATCACAGAATACTTTTTGGAAAAAAATATTACTAAAAAGTGAACCCATTAATGGAGAAGAAAAATGAAGACAAACGTAATAAAGAAATTTACACTACAAGTCTTCGCTATAGTAAGTGTAATAATAGGAAGTCAGGCTCTAGGTGCAACGGATAACGAAGTACTACTAGACCAAGAAGGTGACAACTTAATATTAACAATATTACAAGCTGGTAACAGTAACAGAGTTTCTGGAGTGGCCTCAGGGTCAGGAGATTTAGTTGTAACTGGTAACAGTTTGATAATTGATATCATACAAGACGGTAACACAAATAAGTTTTTTGGAGACTTAATATTTGATGGATCCGGAAGTTCAGTAATGGACTTTTATCAATTAGGTGATAGTAACGTCTGGGATTTACAGATCGGTGCTAACTCTAATAGTGCAGATAATACAGACATGCTAGTAGACATTCAGGGCGACGGCAACACATTTGATGTTGGCATAGCTCACAGTGCCGCGGCGGAAAGCACTAACTTTGATTTAGATATACTTGGTTCTAGGAACAATTTTACTGCAAGTTTCAACAATACTACAGCTTGGGCATCAGCATCAGGCAATAACGCTGTTGGCGGAATTAAAAGTACTGGAACTGGCACATCTGCTTTAGCAGGTATTACAATTGATACTAGTAACGTTGTATGGAATATGGAAATTATAGGAGACGACAACAAATTTGCTACTAAACAAAGTGGTAACGGTGGTCATTCCTTAACAGTAGTCTTAGACGGCAGTGATGGTGATTTTCAATTCATACAGGACATGACAGCAACATGTAGTCCAACGTGTGAAGGTATAATTAACATAAATCTAAATAGCGAAAATGCATCAGTTCTTATTAAACAGACTGATTAACATAACAGCAGTATTAGTACTGTTGCTTACACCAAATCTGAGTGCCGCTGAGAGCATCGGCGGCATTATTGAACAAAGTGGAGCAACTGGAAGTATTGTAAGGTTGTCAGGCGAAGAACTGGCGGCTAATATTTTAGCCAATATTGTAAGTTATGATGAAGTAGAAACAACAAATGGGAGACTAAAAATTGAGTTTCTCGACAAAACCCAGGTTAGTCTAACAGAACACACTTACATGGAAATAGACGAATATGTATTCGACCCAGATCCAAGTAAAAGCAAGATGGCATTAAATTTTGTACAAGGAACAGCTAGGTTTGCCACGGGCAGTTTAGGTCTCGTAGCAAAAGAAAATATAACAATCCTGACCCCTACCGCAAGTATAGGGATTAGAGGAACCGATTTTACTACCACAGTCGATGAACTGGGTAGGAGTCTAGTGATATTATTACCGGACGAAGACTGTACTAATACAGTAGCATTAGAAGAAGGGTGTGCTCCAAGTGGTAGCATAACGGTAACAAATCAAGGCGGCACAGTAATATTAGATGAAGCCTACCAGGCAGTAATGGTAAGCACATTTGAAACAAGCCCTACACAGCCTGTTGTGTTGGTTGATTTAGATTTAAATATGATAGATAATATGTTTATTGTAGCAGAACCAAAACAGATTACAGAAGCAAAAGAAGAACAAGTACAAGAATTAAAAGGCGACAACGGATTATTAGACTTTGATGGCTTAGATGCAAATGCAATTGAGCAAGATGTTTTAGCAGATACAACAGAAGATTTAGACTACACGGAATTGGATATAGATTTATTAAATGTAGACTTCCTAGTAGACTTATTAGACATTGTAGAAAAAACTACTAGTGGATTAGATGAAAAAGGCGGAGACTCAGGCAGTGGCGATAATAAATTAATAGGTGCTGTATACGGAACCAATCCTGGAAATCAATTTAATATTATTCCAGACTTAGATGGCAAAGTATTTTTTCTCAGGCAAGTAAGCAATAAAATTAGTATTAAATTACGAAAAGGTTCTGTCGCACAGCTAGATATAAAAGACGGAGATTTAGGAGACACTATTATATGTTTAAGTAGTTGTGAAAACATATTAATAAGTATAACACAAGAATGAATATAGAAAAAAAATTAAATGACATGAAGCCAAAAGATACTCCTCTGTTAGTATTAGGATATATCTTATTGGGTATGATGCTATTATTACCAGCAACAGCAAAAGCAGACAATGAAGTGGTGCTAGATCAGGAAGGTGATAATGTGGTTGTAGATATAATGCAAGCCGGCGCTATTAATAAAATAGATATAGTACTAGGATTGAATAATAATACTAACAATACACTTAAAATAGGCCAAGGACACTCCGAGGGCGCCGAAAGTAACAACGTGTTTTTTAGTGTTGATGGCACCCACAACACTATGCAAATAGAACAGCATGGCAGTAATAACGAAGTTGGCTGGACTAATGCCTGGGGCACTGGTATTGGGTTTGGCGGCGACTTAGACGGAAATAGTAATCAGATATACTTCCATCAAAATTGTACTCGTGGCGCAAGTTGTGGCAAATCAGATATAGGATTTCATATCAAAGGAAATTCTAATACAGTTCGATATGGTCAAGGAGTTTGGTTTGGTTCTGGCGGCAGTATATCGAGTACCACATTTTACGATGATGGCGACGAGGGCGGAAACCATACAGCAACGTTAGACATTCACGGTAACAATAATACTCTTGTTGGAATGCAAAGAAACGGTAGTCTTGATACTTATGATGGTCATACTGCAAATTTATACTTGTATGCAGATGACAACACACTTTATGTCAATCAACAAACAGATGGAGCAAAGACATTAAATTATTCCTCTTACGTTGATGGTACCGTTGGTAGTATAACTCAACACAGTAATGGTGCTCACACAGCCACAATAGTGTTGAACGGAACACAACCTAGTAATCTGACGCTATTACAAAGCTCGAATTCAGCAAAGTCATACTCACTTACTCAGACGTGCCACACAGTTGGCGGCTGTTCTATAAGTGTAACCCAAGACTAATAAAGGTTGACAAGTCGTTAAATAATTGCTATAATTAACGCTATGAGACACATGATCAAGTGGTTGAAGATATCAGCTGGTATAAACATATACCTTAGCTTCATACTAACATTAGTATTAGTAGCACTTATGGTGGATATCGGTTTAGATAGTTATTGGCATGGCGCAGACTTCAAAAACAGTATTATAGAAGAACTGCACAAAGCACAGAATAATCAACTAGATGAAAACCACACAGGCTAAACTCGCCACTGCGATTTCTAAATATAAGAAATCTACACAGTTATTACTCACGATTGTAGCAATTCCACATTTAGTTATAATCTCTTTGATGTTCCCTATGCTAACAGTAACCATTATGGCAACATTTATGCTGACTGGATTAATGTATGCTTGGTGTGAACTGATATACCAAATAGAAAATTCCCAAAGAAGTCAATTAATGTTCCTCATACAAACAACCACAAACGAACACACTAGACAAATACTGCGTATGGAACTTTGGGAAATTGAAAAACACAACGGACTTTCAGGCACGTTTGACCCATACCACATCATTTAATTAGATAAATACTATATGTAATAATAGCAGATGGCTTTATTACCTTATATAAGGAGACGGATATGAATAATTTAGTATCTTTTTTCGGTTTAATTCTTTTATCAAGCATCGTAGGATGTGCCTCAGTTAGTGGCGCCTGGAATGCTGGTACAGAGATTGTCACAGGAACAGTTGACTCTGTTGTGGGCGGAGCCGCCACAATGGCAGTAGCGATTACTGATGATGTTCGAAACATTGCAGACGTAACTATTGACACAGCACAAGGTGTTGTTAAAACAGTTGCAGAAAATGTTGATAAACAAACTGATGAATTACAAAAAGACAAAGAGCCGGGAAAGTAGGTAACTTTTCTCTTTTCAGAAAAGAAAAGGAAAAGCAACTCACAGCACAGGAATTAGTCTTACTTTTCAAACAGAACCAAGAGAAGTTAGAAAAATACTGTACAACTAACCCAAAGGAATGTTAGCAATAATCGATAGATAGACGATTAGATGCGATAAATGTTAGCACTAAAGCACTCGCAAGAGTGCTTTTTTGTTTTTTAAACGATAAATACTTGTACATAATAACACAGGGTTTACTTATTACACAACACACCCACACATAACTGTCCCACTAAAACACAGTACCCTAAAGGAGAAAAAATGAAGATAAGAATCTTATCAGCATTAGCCTTGATTGGGTTAATGACGACAACTGGTACAGTACAGGCCCAGGCCACCGGCACATGTACAGCAGGTACCCAGTATTGTGAAGCAAGTACATCGGATACTACAAGTACAACCACAACTACTGCGAATAATACGAATACTTCGACGAACACGAATACTTCGACGAACACGAATACCAACGCGAATACGAACACGAATACCAACGCGAACACAAACACGAATACTTCGACGAATACGAATAATTCGACGAATACGAATAATTCGACAAATACAAACACCAACGCGAATACGAACACGAACACCAACGCGAATACGAACACCAACACGAACACCAACGCGAATACGAACACGAACACGAATACCAATACCAACAATAATACCAACAATAATACCAACGCGAATACGAACACGAATAATTCGACCAATACTAACAATTCGACCAACAGCAACACCAATAATAATACGTCGACAAATAATAACACCAACGCGAACACGAACACGAATAATAATACATCGACTAGTACCAACAACAATGTGTCGAGTGGTGGAACAAATAACACCAATGCTAATACGAATAATAATACCAACACCAACAATAGCACTTCGAACAATACCAACACCAATAATAACACTAGTGATAGCACGGTAAACAGTACTTCGAATAACACTAATACGAACAATAGTAATATTGATCAGAACGTGAATTCAAATAGTACTAGTAACAATACCAACACCAATAATAACAATAACAACTCGACCAGTGATAATACTAATAACAATAATAATACATCGACTAGTGACAGTAATGTAACAACTGACAACACGTCAGAAAGTAACAATACCAACACCAATAATAATACTAATAAAAACGAAAACATCAACAAGACTGACCAGACTATTAAGCAAGAGATAACAACTAAGGCTCCACCTGCTAGTGCTATTGCACCAAGCATTGGTTCTAGTTACTCACAAGACTTATGTACAACTGGTATATCAGGTGCTTTCCAAGGACAAGTATTTGGACTAAGTGGCGGTAAATCAGTTAGAGATATGAACTGTGAACGTATAAAGTTAAGTAAAACTATATACGATATGGGCATGAAGGTTGCGGCAGTTAGTTTAATGTGTCAAGACGAACGTGTATTTACAGCGATGGAAATGGCTGGAACACCTTGTCCTTACATGGGAGCAATTGGCGATGCGGCTACTAAGCAATGGGCAGAGAATAGCGATGAACGAGCAGATGCTAAACGTGGATGGTTCGGCAGAAAGAAAAACACAAGGTCATCGGCTAAAGTAGACTCGAATGTACTTAACACAGGCGAAGACTTTGATAAGTTCATGAAAAAATGTCGTAAGAAAACAGGCAAAGGCAAGAAGAAAAGTTCGGGCCAATGTGAGGCAGAATGGGAATCAAACGCTTAATAACAGCACTTGCTGTAGGCGTACTAACTTTATTTCCTACAGTATCTGAAGCCGACGGAGGATACACGACTGATAATACTGGCTATCCTTTAGTAAATCTTGTTGGCGACTATTATCAGGGTGGCAACAGCAACGGTTCAATACTATGTCAAGGCGCCGCAGATGAAACAGGTTGTAATATAGCATTTGCTATTGGCTTTGATTTTGACTGGCATGGCGAAACATTCACTCACGGCTTAATGAGTACTAATGGTTGTTTAAAACTGTTGAAGTCAAGTGCGTTTAGCAGTAGTGATTACTGTAGTTATGATGTAAAGCATCTAAGTGCCTCTTCAGGAATGAACGATACACTATTCCCTTTCTGGAGTGACTTAGACTTAGGCACAATATACGATACCCAAGCACCGGTTAATAGCACAATGCTCTTTAATAACTCGGGCAACTTTGCTACATTTGGCTGGTACTATATGCGTGAGTATGGCGTAACAGCAGATACGGATAAATTTGATCCAATGTATCCAAACGCACATAATACGTTTGAGGTGGTGCTTTTAAATCAAAACTGTACAGATTGCCCAGGCAACACAGATGACGAAAACGATGACTATGCTTACATATACGGTAACTTAGAAATTAGTCACAGTAATGTTTTAATTGGAGAAAAGAAAAACTCGAACTCCTTTACTGAAGCATACTTTTTTAGTGATAATAGTTGGTGTGCAGATTGTATAAACCCAAATGACGGCACTCAAGGACGACACCTTTTTATATGGGACGACTATGACCAAGGAAACGTAGAAGGCGGAGCAATATACAAAGACGGTAATGGCGTACAGCCTGCAGAGTGTGAGAATAATCCTCTTTTTAGCACATCATGTAGTTTATATAGTATAAGTTTCTTAGCACAACAATGCCTCTCCGATAGTTCATATAGTCCAGACTGTGACGGATACTTTGGTGACTTAGAAGACACATATTTAGAAGAAAATGCATGTTACGAAGATCCGAGCTTACCACAATGTGCCGGATTAGGTATTTTTGAAACTTTCAGTGATTATGATTATGCTACAGGAGAAGCGTATGACTTTAATTATAACCCACAAGAATTTGGCAACATGGACGGCTATGATCCTAACACAGGATTAGTTACGCAAAGTGATGGTTCGACAATTAGTATAGATGGCTCTTATTATTCCGATGGATATGATCCTAATGTGGATTATGATAGCATGAATAATACGTCCGGCGATAACTTTTATTTGAATGAAGATGGCATATATGTTCCTGACCAATACGACCCAATGCAAGATGACGATATAAAGTTTGAATATTTAAGTGAAGAACAACAGATGTTAGTTGGTCAAGGTTTAAGTATGCAGGAAGCCACACTAATTACAATGGGCCAAGGTGACCTACTAGCATTAGGACATGATCCTAACATACAATTTCAAGGTAACAACCCAGGCGACTTAGTTTATGAAATTATAGGACAAGACGATTACAACTATGAAATGCATGACGAGTTTATGTTGAATGAAGCAGAAGAAAACGGCTGGGTAGATGGATATACAAGCAGTGATATATGGAGTACAGAAGAATACCAGCAACAAGAAGATATGTGGGAAGCAGAGTTTGAAGCAGAGTTTGGACCAGACGCATACAGCTGGACATCAAAAGATTGGTATGAATACGATCTAAAAGAATTTGGACAAGATCAAGTAGATGAGTGGTACGGCAAAGAAGTAGTATTTGACGAGAGTGGAGAGATGGATTGGGAATCATTTGACATGCTAATGGATGAAGAATACGCTTATGAAGTGTATGAAGTTTATTCAGACGAAGAAGAACTGATGTACGAAGAAATGATAGCAAAGGATTTTGAAAAATGTCCTACATGTGAGCTTGAAGAATTTTTTGACTTATCGGAAGATGAACTAATAGCATTTGAAAACGAAAGAATGTATGAGGAAGAGGCATACTTTGACCTTGATCCAGAAGAGGCATTCGAAGCCTTTATCAAAGAAGAAGGATTGGAGGACATATTAAGTGCAGACGAATTAGACGACTTTAGAAATGAAGTGTATGCTGACATAGAACTGCATGAAGAACAGCATGAAGAACAATTTCAAGAAGGCCCAGGCGATTATCAAGTAGCAGAATCTACTACACCCAAGGCACAAGAACAACGACAAGAACAACGACAAGAACAACAAAAAACAGACACCCAGTTTCTTAGTAATGCTGGTTCAGGTGTAATGAGTGTTAGTGTAGCACAATTTAATTTAGACTTTAACAGTAGCGACGGTGGTAGTACACAGGAAGTTGTTGAAGAACTTATTGCTGATATTATTGATGACGGCTCAGGTAGTATTGATGACGGCTCAGGTAGTTTCGACGATGGATCAGGCAGTAGCAATAGCAGTGGTAATGACGGCAGTGGTAGTTATGCTCAAAGCAATGACGGTTCAAGCCAGTCACAAAATTCAAATGGTAGCCAGGACAGCGGACAAGGAATGTTAGCACAAGAAGATACAAGTGGTGATAGTTTCTTCCAAGAACAAATAGAGCAAAGCATGGGACAAGAAAGTTTCAGTGCTACAACAAGTGTAACAGAATCATTTGATACTGGTGCATTTACAGTTGCTGAAAGTTCAGCTGATGCCCAAACAGTACAACAAGAAGAAACACTACAGTTTGTAGAAAACTTCGATGACGGTACAAGTGGCATAAGTGGAGCAGACATACAGTTTGAAGATGAACTAACCACAGCATTAAGTAGTGGCACAGGCTTAACAGAATTCCTAAGCCAAGCACCGGCAGATTACAGTAGGTTTGAAGTTGAAGCACCTACGTTCCAAGAGCAACGACAATCAGACGCAGTAGAAAGTTTAGCAGATACAATGGGAGCAACAGTTGCCGCCGCAAACTTACAAGCAGAATTAGACACAATACAAGCAGGTAATGAGGACTCCAATGAATATGGCGACCAAACTATTGCTGTTGCTTATATTGGTTATACAGCAGGCTTTAGTGAGTACACTAGCCAAATACAATTAGCAGACCAACAAGCATGGTATGGTAGTTCGCAAGTGTACAAAGGACAAAAGAATGTTGATAACGTACAGAGTTTTTACATGATGGCTGGAAATACTCAAGAGAAACTAAAAGAAATGATATACAGCCAATATAAATTAAAAGAAAAATAGGAGAAATAAAATGGCAGAAGTAGAATATGCAGGTGTAAAAATGAGTGGTTCAAAACTTATGATTATGCTTCCTTTACTTGGTACTATAATCGGTGGACTATGGGGAGGCTTTGAACTCTACAGTAGACTACTTGAAGCAGAAGAAACATTAGCAAACTTACAACCAGAAGCAATTCAGACTGAACTAGTAAGACTAACTGAACTTACTGAAGTTATTAAAACGGATTTGAGAGCAGATATTAATTCAGCTAGAGACGAAGTTAAAGTAGCAATGGACTTATCAAGGGAAACTGAAAAAACATCAGCTGACACACAAAGAGAAATTAGAAATGATGTGTATGCTATGGAACGTGATATGAATACACGTTTTAAAGAGATGGATGCAGAAACTAGAGAGTTAAGAAAAGAGCTGGAAGACAAGATAATGACTATACTTGAAAATCCACTCAACGACACTGAATAACAGCTAAATACTGTTATGAAATTTTTATATAGTGGTTATGCAGTATTGATATCTATTGTGTTGCTACTTGCATTGCGAGTAGCAGATCCAACGGCACTACAGAGTGTTAGAGGGCAAACATTTGATGCATATCAACAGTTAGATGAAATTAAGCAAAGCCAGGATGTTGTACTATTAAACATCGGGGAAAAAAGTTTAGCAGTTAATGGTCAATACCCTTGGCCCAGACAATACTATGCACAACTGGTGATAGATGTTGCAGGAGCCGGAGGCGGTGTGCTAGGCTGGACTATTATGTTTCCTGAAGCAGATAGATTCGCCGGAGATGAAATATTTGCTAATTACTTGATGGAAAATAAAGTTAATGTGCAAGGAGCAAGACGTAATCCTATTAACTTTAATGTATTAAGTCAAGCAACTAGTACAAGAGGCATTAAAACATCAGGCCCACATATAGGAACAGGCACAATCGGTCCTGTGCCAGCAAAAAATTATTTACTAAAGTGGCCCAACTTAGTTACAAACATTCCGCTACTAGAAGCAGTAGCAAACGGCAAAGGCGTAACAGCGTCAGCGCCACAGCCAGATAATCAAACACGAACATACCCATTAGCAATTACAGTTGGCGATAGACTGTATCCTAGTTTTGCTATTGAAATGCTAAGGGTAAGTAAAGGTCAAAAAAGTTATATAGTTAAAACTAGCGAATTAGGAATACAAGAAGTTACAGTTAAAGGATACGATCCAATTGTAACACAGTCAGACGGCACAGCATACATTCGCTTTAATAATACATTCGAGGAAATTGAATACTTAGGAGCCGAAACTCTGACCCATCTTGCAGGCAAAATGGTTATAGTAGGTGTTACAGCAGAAGGTATTGCAAATCCTGTGCCTACACCAAGAGGCAACTTGTATCCACAGCAAATACACGCTCATATGCTACAAAACTTTATAGATAGCAGTAACATTACCAGGAACGAGTTAAGTGCTGTGTACGAGCTTCTGTGTGCGTTACTGGGCATGATATTAATAGGTCTAGCAATATATAAATCGCACATTTGGGTAGGTTTAGTGACCACAGTTACTATTATAGGCGGAATTGTATATTATAGTATATATTCTTATACTGCAAACTTAGTATTATTTGATGCTACTTTTCCAGCAATAGCAAGTTTCTTAATATTTACACAGGCAAGTTTTAATAACTTCTGGATACAATTTAAACTAAGAGCTGAGATACAAAAACAATTTGCCGGTTACGCCTCTCCTACAGTGGTTCGTATGTTGCAAGAAAACCCAGAACTAATTAAGCAGGGTATGAAGAAGGAAGTAAGTATATGCTTCTCAGATTTACGTGGATTTACCCCATTAGGCGAGAGCTTTGGCGATGATGTTAAAGGGTTAACAGAAATAATGAACGGGTATATGGATGCAATTACACAACCTATACTAGATGCAAACGGCATGGTGATTAAATATATCGGTGATGCCAGTATGCATATACATAATGCTCCAATGGATGATCCAGACCACCCTAAGAGTGCGGTGGAAACAGGCATATTAATGCTCAGGGCAGTAGAGAAATTCAATGATAAAATTGTTAAAGAAGGCAGACCACCCATTGGTATGGGTGCTGGTATTAATACTGGGCTCGGTTATATTGGGGAAATGGGCTCCACTGCCAGGCACAGTTACGACATACTCGGAGATGCAGTTAGTACCGCGGCAAGAATAGAAAGCAAATGTAAAGAGTACGGATGTTTACTCCTTGTGGGCGGTGATACATATAAACATACTAAGAATAATTTCTTTTATTTAAAAGTAGATGACTTGCAAGTAAAAGGTAAAAGCGTTGGCATAGAAATATATACTGCATTAGATATTAAGCTAACTAAGTATGTTAAAGGCAAACAACTACATGCACAAATGCATGAACATTATCGCAATCAAGATTTTGATAAAGCAATTAAATTATGTAAGCAATTATCTAAAACGTTTGACGGCAAAATGAAAGGCTACTATACTATGTGGATTGAACGCTGTGAATTTCAAAAGACACAAGACTTGCCTAAGGATTGGAACGGAATTATGATAGCCACAGGCAAATAATTATTCGTCCGGAGTCCAGTTTCTAAATTCCGTAAATAATTTTGCATACTCAAGTAAGTCTGTGCGTAACGTTTGCAAATGTTTTAATTCAAACGGAATATTTAATCCGGCAGTAATATAAGCAGGATGATAAAAATTTAAAATTATATCTACACGTTCTCTGTCTTTAATTATATCTTGTATTACTCTATGATAAAAGTTTGGATCTGTTATTAAATCAGACAGCCATTGGTGATGACTACTTGAAGCATTACCCACATACGCCATTTCTCGAACATCAAATGTTAACGCTCTTATAGGATTGATGTTATGTCGATACTTATTCATCACCGGTGGATAGTACCATCGTTGATCTCGAGTAGTCTGAGTAGATAGAAACGCTTTATACTCGTTTACTAAACTTTTATACAAACCTTCACTACTAGATTGAACAGATACTTTATACTGCTCGATTAAGTTATCAGCTATATTTTGGTGATAACTCTCTAACTCATCGTAAATCTTTAGTAAATGGGGTATTGTCCACGTACCGTTAAAAAACGATGTAGGTATAGATTTGTGTTTGTGGTATTTGTTCAGCTCGGTGGTCAGTCTAACTACATCAAAATTTATAATATCTTTTGACATACTAGTACTTATCACATATTGATTTTTAGGATGGTATGTAGTTTATCTGTGCCTTTATTTCTGCCAAGTGTAGACCTTGCACCGTCATGTAACGGCTTGGGCCACTTGCCGATATCAACCCAGGCATACCCGGCACTTTCATCGTTTAACGTAGGAATAAACTCACTCGGCACAACAGCAACGAAACTGTAATACATAAAGTTTTTGTTTCTACTTTGATAAACATCTATAGGATTTAATTTTTGTAGTTCTGGAACGAACCCAATTTCTTCTTCTAATTCACGTTGTATACATTCAAATGGAGTCTCACCATTATCAATCATGCCACCCCAAAAACCCCAAGTATTCTTATGACGCTTATCACTATTCCTTAATTGGAATAAGCATCGTCCAGTGTCTTTAGCAAGAAACAAAACTCCTGCTCCAGCAATCCCTTCGAATGTTTTTACAGGTTCAGTTTCCAATATCCTGGGTTGTACTGACCTTCGTGTGTGCTTGTCCATGAGGCGTTCTCGTATTTGTATTGTTTGTTTGTGTATAAGTTTTTAACGTATTGTACTGTAGTTTGAGCACTAGCATCAAGCGATACAATCCATTTAGCACCATCGTATTCTATAATATCGTGAACATCTGCATTAAAGATGCCCCAGTTGTCTCCAACAATTTCATTAGTAAGCAAGTATCGTTGTCCAGTTGCAACTGCAACTAGTGTGCCGTCTCCTGGATAATTATTAAGCGGATTAACAATTCTTGTTACATCAGTTTGTGTTGTACTAGGCAATGTATCACTGTCTAATGTGAACACTAACTTAGCAGTATCTGTCACTGACCTGACAATAGTTCCTGTGATTAACGAGGCACTTTCAAGGTCATTATTGATATTTAATTGTAGTGTACTTCCAGCCGTTAACGGAATATCTGCAAGGTTTACAGCATTCGAGCCAGCAGATCCACTGCTAGTTTGAGGTGCTAACACTTCTAATAAGTCATTCCAATTTGCTTTCACGGTAGTTCCGTCATCGTAAACACTTTGAGCTGGAGTACCAGTTGGAGCACTTTTAAATAGTGTTGCTTCAGCACCATCTATACTTACCCAATAGTTATTTGGTGTAATAGTTTGAATTTCCATATCACCGTCTATGGTTCTAAAGAAGTCGTAAATATCTGAATCGTACCCTAAGTCGCCTGTGCTATCTGTCTTGTACACATTAGCAGTAATAGAGTTAATAATTTTTTGACGTTTAACTGCCGCCGGCGGACTTAGCCATATAGGCATAACAAATGTCAGCGTAGCAACATCGAGCGTTTCATCGACACCAGCTGGAATACTTCTATTACTCCACTGTATATCAGTTAATTCAACTTCGAATATATTAGCCCAATCCAACGGATTTGAGTTTTGTTGTAACTGCAAACTTGGATTGAATAATATTAAAATTTGTTCTAACAACTGTAGTTTCTGGTCAGTATTACTACTCCAAATATCTACTTGCATTGTTAAGTTGTAAGGTACAGGCATTATTCTGTCTGTACTATATAAGTTTCCTTTTCCAGTGCCGTACGTTGAAGTATTAGTATCGTATGCCCTTTCAGCCACTTGCACTTTGGAAACTAGTGTTGGATCTTGTGTCCTGTCTCTAGCAATTAATAAACTTTGTATACTACATGCAATAAATGGAGTGCTGTTAATCATGTTCTCGCCACCCTTAGTAAGGATGTGAGCAACCATTCGGCTCATGTCTGAATATCTAACAGGAGCTTTGTTATAATATGTAACACCGCCACGTTTACCTTCGGAAACTTTAAATTCACCAAAGATCCGCATGAACTGTAGTAAGTATCTTCTTACCTGTGCGTCATAAAAATAATCCATATTTGCCATACTAGTCTGCCTTCGGTTTCACTATTTTACTGAGATTAGTTTTAACTGAATCAGTTGTACCATCAGTATTAATTCTTTGGTCATCATTGTTAACAAACGAAGTAAGTATCTTGTTAGCCGCCGACCATGCCTGTGTCTTATCATCACTAACCCTACGCCAAACACTCAAGTTCTTTAAGAATAATCTGTGCGGTGAAAAGTCTGTTCTTAGGAAGTAATCGCCTTCGTTTGCATCTGCCGGGAATGTTGCGCCACTGCCAACTATAACTGCTCCGTTTGGAGGAGTGCCATCGACATTAGGAAGATAAATTCCAGGTGCGTCACCTTCTACATACAAATGACCACCAGCTACATAGTCTGCATCATACGGTGTTTCAGCCGCCGCCAATGCTTGAACTTTATCTGATATAGCAATTTCTGTGCTGTAAGTACTTAATATATTTCGTAAATCGTCAGCACTTTCACCAGTGCCAAGTATATCTCTGTACTCTGGACTGTCTGTTATGTTAGTTAGTTTCACTCTCCACAAGTGGGGCCACCATCTTGCATCGTAGCCTTCTGCTGGTCTGCCTGCATCACTAACAACAAAATATCTATTAACGGCTTCACCGCCACCAAGTAATAAGTCATCTCGTAAATGAGGTAGCTCAACAACATCACCTGCCATTAAACGTCTGCCTAATAAACTAGCTAAGGTATTCATATGGAAAGTCATAAACAATGAGTCATTGTTAACAAACAGTCCAAACTGTGTTAAGTCAAACTCTGGATCACCGGGAGTATAACTGCCACGTAATTCGTAGATATCAGTATCATACTTCCTGTCTCTGTTTTCTAAAAACAGTACATCTTGTATATACAAGTCTCCTGTTCCGGTACTTGCAGTGGTGTCATCAGTGTATGTTCCTATGTATTTGTGTACATAGACTCCTGTTCCACCCGCGTTGATATTCTCGGCAATAATTCTATCTTGAAAATCATAGTCGTTTGTTTTGTTCTTGTTCCATAAACTTAATCTAGGCATAGCAGTATTTATCACTTTCTAAAGTTCTTGACACAAGACGTGATAACTACTATAATGTCTACATACGGAGAGTTGGCTGAGTGGTCGAAAGCGCCTCCCTGCTAAGGAGGTATATGGGTAACTGTATCGAGGGTTCGAATCCCTCACTCTCCGCCACTTACTTAACTAGCTGATGTAATTAAACTAGCCATAAAGCCTATTATACCACCACATGCTGTTATGCCCACAGCAATAGCACCCATATCAAACCAGAACCTTCTAGACTCTGCCTTGAGCGTTGCCGCCCGCATTCTAGCTTGTTGGATTGCTCTGCGTTCTTTCATCATATCTTCATAGAACCCAGCTTGTCCTGAATATATTAAAAACTCTCTGAGTTCCTTCTCAAGATTTGCCATTTTATGTTTGGCGGCTGTTATTTCTAGTGCCTGTGCTTCTACACTACTGCCACTGAATAACTTTTTAATCATTGGTTGATTTTGACCGTATTGGCTAGCACCTATTATCTGATCCTTAGCATCAAAGAACTTACCAAAATATCCAGCAACATCTTCTATTTCTCGACCCGCCGCGACTGCTCGTTGAATGCCCTTGAAGGCGGCATTTGCCAGGCTAATTGCCCCTGCTATCTCTATCATGTGCGTCTCCTACGACCCGTATGACCTACAATAGTACTTATCTAAACCACAAATACCGGTAAAAAACGGTTGACTTACCAGCAAAATACTGTATAATAGTATACATATTAACGCAAAGAGGCAGTAGTTACATGGCATATTACACTCATACAGCAGATCCAATAGGCGTTTTCACTGAAAAAGAATACGGAAATTACTTTGAATTTAGTAATAATCCAGATAATTTTGCATTTTGCGAAGACCACCCACATGTTGTATGGGTAGGATCTCATGGAGTTGGGGGAGATAGCGGACGCCGTTATGCTACTGTTAAGAAGACAGTTGCTTATGTGGTAGTTGGTGAAGACGAGTTTGGACTTCCTGTTGTTGAGAAGTGGAATATCAAACAGCGTAAAGATTATTTCGTATAACAGACAAGCACATTAACTCTGTGCTAGTAGTAAGTTGTTCCTTCTATGATAGAACTTAGGGTAGTTCCTAAGAATTGGAACACGATGACAGTAGTCCGTACACTTGGGTACGATAGTTTGAAGCGGTGGAGAACTGAAGATCTCGGTTCCGGGAAGCTGTTAAAACACCAATACTTATTTATGAGTTAGTGGTCTAATGGTAAGATGCAGGTCTCCAAAACCTTGCGATTGGGGTTCGAATCCTTACTAGCTCGCCAAATTGAAATAGGATAGATGTAATGACAGATACAGATTATCGTATGATACGCAATGCAATGAGAACCCCAGACGGCACATTATTGCAAAGCCGACACCGGCATGATTATGTTACTCACAAGGATAAGAACGGCAACGAGTACATGGTTGATGGTGGATTAAGTTATATTCGTTCCAGTGCTAACGGTGACGAAGAATTGTTGACCGTTACACTTGCAGATTCTCATGAACAGGTTAGAGAGTCATGTGATTGGGGAACATATGGCATTGCCGGCGATCAACCGCTGTCATATATTACTTTGTGTGACATGACCACTGACCACATTGAAGCAGTCATTAAGAATGTGCCGTCAATCAATCCAGCAATTAAAATTGCTATGCAGAACGAGTTGGAGTATCGCAATGACAATGCCAAATGAAAGGTGTAATGCTGTAAATAACACAAGGCAGTTCCTTGTAGACTTAATGGATCCCAAGAAAACTCCACGAGTACCGAGTGCTGTACGAAAAGAAGCATATCGTTGCCTAAAGCATTACCCTGGTGAATATCATATGGAAGAGGCGGAAAAACAAGCACCTAAAATATTTGGGGATTGGAATAGTGGATTATAATCCCGACAACTGGGTAATATTAAAGATCAAAGAAGGCAAAGGTACATTCCCCTTCTACAAAGTTCTAGCAGGATGGAGTGGTGGTTACTTAGATGGTGACAGTTGGCGAATGAACAGTGGTATTACTCTTGTGTTTGATCGTGAAGATGAAATTCATTTTCATGGTGAAAGCGGATCACTCTACAGATGCCACAAAGAAGGTTATGGTTTGCGTATGAATAACGCAGGTGTTTATAATCAGTTAATAGAGCAACAACAATTCAAAGGTCAAGTACAAATGATGCCAGAAGATACTGATTGGATGAAGTTAGTATGATTAGTTATAGCACAAACTGGATGGGTCCAGTAATGAATCGTTGGTACGAAGAACGAGGCATACCTTTCGAGTTGCGAAAGACTTCTGGTAAGATACTACCAGTAATGGAGTACAAACAATTTCTTGAATCCTATTCATGTGGACGTATTGATATCTATGGACTTGATGAAGACGCATATTGGTGTGGTAAATCCGAATATAGTGTTGCTCCTATGCGTACAGAAGATTGGAATGCATTAAGTGAATGGTTATATGGCTTTGAGTCTAAAGAGCTTGTATCAAAAGACTCTCTCATAGAACAATTTGAAAATGATTATGGTAAAAAGATAAGGTGGTGGAAGAACTAATGAAAATTAAAATAGGAAAGTATCCGACACATCGTTGGTATCATAACTTTCTATACGAAAAGTTTGGTATTGGTAATGAGCCTAAAGTATCTGTGCATATAGATGACTTCGACACTTGGAGTATGGATCATACCCTTTCATATATCATTGAGCCAATGCTCAAGCAACTCAAATTAACCAAGCATGGTGCTCCTTATGTGTACCCTGAAGATGTCCCGGCAGAGTTGCGTCCTACTAAAAAAGAACTAACAGCATACACTAAAAATGGTGAGACTGATAACAAGTTCTTTGAGCGTTGGGATTGGGTAATGGATGAAATGATCTTCGCCTTTGAGAGCAAACATAACGATTGGGAAAATCAATTCCAAATTGATGAGATTGTCGCCCTTTGGGATTGGGAAGGACGTACTGCATACCAAGAACGTATTAGTAACGGCTTTAAACTATTCGGCAAGTACTACGAAAATTTATGGGATTAATATGATAGAAATTTTCGTGTATGCGTTCGGGTGTGTTGTGTTCATAGTCTGGATCATAATCAAAGGAGAAGAGGACGAGTAGGGTATAAATACATGTGCTGTAATACAAACTATATATCGGTAATGATATATTACACATACACATGTATTGCACGGAGATAGAAATGGTAAAAGCAAAAAAAGTTGCAAAAAAAGTCGAGTCAATTAATAAATTCGGTCCGCAAAAAGATTCAAAAGGACACTATTGGTTCGAATACGTTGGTAAAAACGTACAAGCAAATGCAGAACAAATTAGTAAAAACATTAGAAAAAATTCTGAACAAATAGGTAAAAACATAACTGCTAACGCTAACTCAGTTGGCGATAGAATGAAAGCATACTTAAATAGAAAAATATCTAAGTAACAACATATTTACTAAGAGCTCATTGTATGGGCTCTTTTAATTTCTGGGGATGTAGCTCAGTTGGGAGAGCGGTTCCCTTGCACGGAACAGGTCGTAGGTTCGATCCCTATCATCTCCACCAGGTATTAAGACAAGGATAAACATTGAACATAGAAACTGTAACATGGGTCCATCATTGGACAGACAAGACTTTTAGTTTTAAGACCACACGAAGCCAAACTTTTCGTTTTATAAATGGCGAGTTTGCTATGATTGGATTAAAAGGAGAAGAGGAAGGATCACGTCCTTTAATTAGAGCATACAGTATTGCAAGTGCAAACTATGAAGACGAGTTAGAGTTCCTTAGTATTAAGGTACCGGACGGACCTCTTACAAGCCGTCTACAGCATTTAAAAGTTGGAGACGAAATAGTAGTAATGCCTAAGACAACCGGCACACTAACGATTGATAACATAACTAAAGCAAAGAATTTAATTTTACTTTCAACTGGAACAGGAATTGCACCCTTCCTAAGTATAATCAGAGACCCTGATACATACGATAAGTTTGAAAATGTTACATTGGTACACACCACACGAACACACGCAGAGCATACTTACACTGACTTAATGGCAGAATTAGCAGAAACATTTCCACTTAAATATTACGACACTTGTACCCAAGAAGATTATGTACGTTCAGGACGCTTCTGGGAACATGTAAATAATTTTACAGATGGAGGCTTTAATAAAGATACAGATCGAGTTATGGTGTGCGGAGGCCCAGAGATGAATTACGAGTGTAGAGATTTTCTCGAAGAGCATAATTTTCAAGAAGGAAATTTAGGTGAGCCGGGCGACTTTGTGTTAGAACGTGCATTCGTAGACTGATAAATATACATATGACAGAAGCAACAAAACATGTACCGGATCTAACGTATACAGATTTTACCTTAGAGTTGTATAAGCAATTCCATAACCAGCCTGGTTTAATTAATCCTTTTAAAAACATCGAAGTAACACATACACCTGTACAGGTTTTATTGTTCACAGACTCACCTGGCTGGGGGAACCTGCATCCATTACAATCTATGAGCGAAACTACTATCGACCATCACGGTATAAAACGTGATGGATTAACTCGTACAACAGGTGTAAATGATGTAGACAAATGGAAAGACGGTAGGTATGACAGATCAAATTTTAATACAAGTAGAGCAATGGGTGTGTATAAACTAGCACACGAATGCAGAGAGCATGGCTTTACAGTTCAAGTTATAGATAACATGTTTCATTTAGACATCGAAACAACAAAACGAGTTATAGACAAGTTTGTAGGTAAAGAAACTTTAATGTTAGGAGTTAGTAGCACATTTAGAAGTTTTCAATTACTATCACAACGACCATCCATATCAAACTTTGATCCGTTTGAAGGGTTTGACCGAGAAGAAAAAGACGAATGGATAAAAGACTTAACAGTTACTCGTAAACATTTCTTTTCAACTGGTGCAAAAGGCGACAAGATACTAGGCAAATATATACATGATATAAATCCTAATGTAAAATATATTATTGGCGGAGCAAACGTTACTGCACAATATTCGCATCCAGATCCTAACGAAAAAGGTTTAATGGACTATGTGAATTTAGGATTTGGCGATGTAACAATGCCACAAATATTACAACACCTTAAAGATGGCGGCAAAGCAGACCATTTACCCACAAATAAAAATAAGGTAATGGTAACTGCTGATGGCGAAAGTAAGTTAGACATAAAACATTCAACCCAAGTGTGGCAATCAGAAGATTTAGTCCAACGTGGCGAAATATTACCCTTGGAAGTTGCTCGAGGATGTATATTTAGATGCAGTTTTTGTTCTTTCCCACTGAACGGCAAAGCTAAAGGCGAAGCAGTAAGAGATTTCAGTTATATCAGAGAAGAACTAATAGAGAATTACGAAAAGTATGGTATAGAAGATTATTGGTTAACAGATGACACGTTTAATGATGACCATCAAAAAATGATTGACTGGCATGCAATGACACAGACGCTTCCATTTAAATTAAAGTGGAGTTCGTACATTAGATTAGATTTAGTATACATGAATCGTAAACATAATCCACCACAAGCACAGTTAATTGCAGAAAGTGGTTGCAGACTGACAAACTTGGGTATTGAAACAACTGATCCTGAATGTGCTAAAGATATTGGCAAAGGATTAAACCCAAATATACAATTTGCATATTTGAGAGAGTTAGCAGACGGCTATTGGAAGGGCATGACATTTATGAGCGGTATGATAGCCGGTCTACCCAGTGATACTAGGAAAACTCTTAACAAGATGAGTAAGTTTTTACTTTCAAAAGACAATCCTTTACATACTATTAACATGAATCCGTTGTATATTAGAAAAACTGATGATGATGCTCACTATTTTACTGAACTTAGTATAAGTGAATTTAGTGCTAACTGGAAAGAGCATGGATATGAGTTCACAGAGTTTGATAAAAACGGTGAAGAAATACCAATGGATGCTAGAGGCACGTTAATGAAAAGTACGCTGAGTTGGAAAAATAGAAATGGGCTAACATTTTACGACATAGTAAAGTATGCCATGAAGTTTAACAATAGATTAACTTCAGCAAACAAACATGTATCAAGTCCATTATTTGTTGCACACGGATTACCGTACCACGATGAAAGATTAGCCGCTCCAGGCGAGCTATACGATGAACAAAACAACTTTTATTTCAATTATAAAGAATATTGTAAAGTAAACGATTACTTTTACAAATTATTTACGGAAAATCACACCCACTACTACAGGAAATAGTTAAATACTGGTATGGAACTACCGCACAGACACCCAATTGCATTAATAGACTCGCATAATATATTAGATGACGAGAATGTTGTTGCAACATATACTATCCAAGCAGACCATCCAGTCCTAGAAGGACACTTCCCACACATTAAAATATGGCCCGGGGTGTATCTCATCGAAGGTATGAATCAGTGTGCTGGATTACATGCATTACATTTAGCAAAAGACAAAATTAGCGAAGTTGGACATAGTGGATATGTTACTTTTGTTACCAGTGTAGATAGAGCAAAATTTAGAACTCCAGTATTCCCCGGAGACCAATTAACACTCACAGCCAAACTTATTAAACGTAGAAGAGACCACATTTTTTACTCTTGTGAGGTCTGGAAAAACGATAAAGTGTGTGCAAGTGCTACAATCGGACTCACAGCCAAGCAACTTTAGTAAATGACGTCAAAATAACCTATTGACATTCCTTTTTTGTGGTGCTATACTAACTACCAATTAAGAAGGAGATAAAAATGTCATCAGAAATAATGATTATAATAGGCTTGTTTATAATAGCAAATTCATATTTTAGTTACAAAGCAGGATTTAGAGAAGGTCAATTCGTAGGGATTGCCGGACTTGCACTTACACTAAAGATTCACAATATTCTAAAAGACAAATCTACTATACATAACTATGAACTGTTACCGACAGCTATTAAGCAAGTGTTGGAAAATCCAGAAGCAGTATTAACAGAGAGTAAATAATTTTGGCAAAGCGAAAAGCAAAGAACGTATACTTTACACCAGAACCCGAATGGAAGAAATACGCCGACATAGTCGATCCTGAAAAACAATTAAAAAGTTTTCGAGACTGCGAGTATTTTGCTAGGACTGAAATCGCAGACAAGAAGAAAGTAGAGCTAACTCGAATTTGGATTAAAGAACAATCCAATTGGGACGAAGCAGATATTAAAGCAATCCTTAAAAACCCAGATTGGGTATTTGGAGCTTCAGCAACTAACTTTTATATTGCTCATAAGATAGGGTTTATGCCAGAAGCGGTATTAGTGCATATTAATACGAGACGGGCTGACTGGATAGAGGCAGGCAACAAGATTATTGAAGAGAAAAAAGAAGCAACTGCTGAAGCAAAACTAAAACCTGTTATCTCTATACAACAACGAATGCGAGAGCAAGTAGAAAACTTACAAGGTGATTGGGAAGGTAAACTAGATGACTTTATAGCCGGCACACAAACACTACCAGACTTCGACCCTTATCAAGATATGCTAGTGTATGCTGGAGGAGTAGTTAAGCCGGCCCATGCAAAAATTATTAGAGATAGTGTTGAGCCCCAAATAGCTGAAGCACATGAAATTATTGCTTGGGATTGTGACCAAATTAAAGAAGGCTATTCATTTATGACACCCAAGTTTCGTAAAGAATATCTTAAATGGTTTCAAAAGATTCAAACAGCATGTGATACATTAATTGAAACAGGTAAAACAACTCGCAAGCCTAGAAAGAAACGTTCAGTAAGCAAAGAAAAAATGGTTACTAAACTAAAGTTTCAGGTAAACGAAAGCACATTAGGAATTGCAAGTATATCTGCAGAAGAAGTAGTGTATGCCAATGAAGTTTGGGTATATAATACTAAGTCTAGAAAGATAGGGGTATACAAAGCAAGTCATCCGGATCCTAAAAACATGAAAAGAGAAGGTGCTGGCTTAAAAGTTAAAGGTACTACTATCATTGACTTCGATGCAAAGACTAGTGTACAAAAAACATTACGCAAACCAGCAGACCAAATGCCTGTATTTAAATCAAGTGCTAAGACTAAATGTCAAAAGTTCTTTGAAGAAATTAAAGCAGTAGAAACATCACTCACCGGACGCCTAAACGATACTACAATCATTCTTAAAGCCTTTTAATAGCAAAAAGTGATAAATAGTTGTATGGCAACTAGAATCGATCAAATAGGTTACAACGACAGACAAGAAATTATTGAAGAGATATCTTTAAGACTTGCTGACGGCATGGTGGACGTTGAGTTAGACAGAGCCCATTACGACATAGCAATTAACAAAGCACTTCAAAAATATCGTCAACTGAGCAGTGGTAGTGTAGAAGAAGCAGTTATTTTTATACAAACTACAGCAGGTGTAGTAGAATACACCCTTCCAGATGAAGTAATTGACGTCAAACGATTATACAGACGTGGTATAGGTACAAACAGCGGCGGCGGAACAAACTTTGATCCGTTTGATGTTGCGTTTAATAACATGTACATGCTACAAGCAGGGCAAATAGGCGGACTAGCAGTATTTGATGCTTTTGCACAGTATAAAGAAACAATTGGTCGAATCTTTGGTAGCGAATACAACTTTACCTTTAATAGAAATAGTAAGCAACTTACTATATTACGAAATGTTAACCATGCAGAAGATATTGCAGTAGGTGTAAACAATTTTATACCTGAAAGTGTATTGATTAAAGATGTGTATGCAAGTGACTGGTTAAGTAACTATGCACTAGCACAATCTAAACTAATGTTAGGTGAAGCAAGAAGTAAGTTTACAGGTGGACTACCAGGCCCAGGTGGAGCAATACAGTTAAATGGTGATGCTCTTAAAAATGAAGCACTCTCAGAACTAGAGCAATTAGTAGCCGGCATCCATAATATGGAAGAAGGAAATTCCCCTCTAGGTTTTGTGATGGGATAAAGATTTTGTATACTCCGAACGGATGTTACATTGATTTAGATTTACCCTTACCCATTACAGCAGATGAATTATTCGATGAAGTCGATTTTGAGTTCATTAATTGCAAACACCCAGAACAACACAATTTATTTTTCGAAGCATTCAGTACAACAAACATTTTTTGGAATCTTCCTCAAGGTGGCCCAACTCCAGACGGCACACTTGGGTATATAACCAATCCAGAAATAGTTCAAAGACTCACAGAATACTACCACTTACATTTTGCTATTGATATATTAAATTGGCACCCAGCTTCAAATGTCCCAACTATATCACCGTTTTCTGTAGTAAAATTCTCCGAGTCATCGCAGTATCATAAAGAAGGAGCGAGTGCCAATCGCCATCACATAGACTCCGACGAATATAAATCTACCTTCTTCGCCAGATTCCCCTATTGTGTCAACTTTAAACTAATTGGAAATGTTGAAGACTCGTCAGTACATTTTGGCGAGCCATCAGACGATTTGGTCCAAGAAGAAAAGTTTTTAGAAAAAAAGTTGTTAAATAACACTAAGCGAAGATTAGAAACACACCAGCATCCAGAAAACTATATCGGCGGTGCCCGAAGACGCCAGGCAAAGTCAAAAAAATATGACTTTGGTGTATTTTATGGCAGGACAGGATTCCATTCTGATATAGAAGAACAAGAATTATTAACAACAAAAGTTGAACGTAAAGGAAACTACCAACCATTCATAATAAATGTAGAAGAATGGCACAAAGTTTTATTACATACGCAAGACGAGGCACGAGTAACATTAAGATTCATGGGATCCGAACGTTATAAGTTTAATGAATTAGAAGAACTACAAAAAAATAAAAAATTATTGGCAAAGACAAAATGAGCGACAACCACTTTCAATTACCATCCTCGGAGCTAGATCCAATTTTTACTTTTGCTAAAGATTGTTTTACTCGTAGCTACGAACGTTTCACTGGAGATGTAAATGAATTTAATCGAAACGGTAACAATGATTTCTTTATAACCGAACATGCGATGGGCTACATATACCTGTGGAAAACAGGTGTAATAAACAAGTTAGTTAAAGACCTCCAAAATAAGTTGACAATTCCGGTACATGACGTTATAATTTTACATACACCGGCCTACGGTTCATACCAATGGCATAATGAAGGAATGGAATATACTGACAATGCACCAGAGCAATACAGAAAAGCCGTTAGAGCAACAAGACGCTCAGTTGCACTTAACTATCCAGTTTCGGAGTCAGACTTGTCTAACAGTAAAGTTGAATGGGCCCAAGCCAGTGATAGGGTAAGCGAATTGTTAATAGAAGGATACAGTAACATAATGGATAGCGTTGGACTAAATCCTCCACAAGCAATGATAGAAAGCCATATAAGATTACGTTCTGCTACAATGCCAGATTCAGATATAACTGACATGGCTGAAATGCTATATATCACACATGATAGTGGCGAAGGTGTAAGAATTAAATCAGGGCACAGTATTGTGTATGATAATCATGATGAGTTACTTACTAAAGTAGATGAGTATTACGGAATGCCAGTACCTACATTAATAAGAACGAATCAGTGGCACAGGATAGATAACACTCAGGTCGAGGAAGATAGAAATATGGGATCAATAAGTTTTGATCCAGATTATTCATACTTCGATATTAAGAAGTTAATTATGGATAACGAGTTTATAAAATGATAATAGGAATAACTGGACTAATAGGATCGGGCAAAGATACTGTTGCAAACTTTTTTGTTAATAGAGGATGCCTGCAGGATAGTTTTGCTTCACCACTTAAAGATGTGTGTGCTTCTATATTTGGCTGGAATAGAACAGACTTAGAAGGCGACACAACCGATAGTAGAGATTTTAGAGAAACTCCGGATATGTTTTGGACACGCAAATTAGGTATAGACAATTTTACTCCCAGACTAGCATTACAACTTATGGGTACTGAAGTAATGCGTAACCACTTTCATAAAGATATATGGATTGACAGTTTAGAATATAGAATGCGTAGAGCAGAACAAGACCACCCATGTGTTGTTATTAGTGATACTAGATTTACAAACGAGCTAGATTTAATTAAACGTTTAGGTGGAGTTGTGATTAATGTTGAACGTGGCGAAAAGCCTGAGTGGTATAAAACGGCTACTAACGCCAATACTGGGCATGTACCATCACAACACATGATGCACACCCGATATAAAGATGTGCATTTAAGTGAATGGAATTGGATCGGCTATGACTTTGACCACATAATTACAAACGACGACACGTTAGACATGTTACAAACTGATGTAGACTTTTTACATGAACTTATTACAGCAAACGATAACGAAAACACATGAACGACACTGATCCCGATTGGCTGTTAAGATATTCGCATATTGCGAAAAACGTAGATGAATTCATTAATCATCCGCTTATGCAACAGCCAAAGATAAAAGAATACATAGAAAAAAATGATATATTATTCCTAGACGATTCCGAGTTCGGCGCCAACGAAATAGCGGACATAAACAACATAGACTATATTCAAGATATTAAGCACATGTATGATGTAGTTAAAGACAAATCAGTACTAGAAATAGCATGTGGTAATGTTCGTTTTATAAAAGGGATATACAATGCATATGGTATTAAATCGTTTACAGGAGTAGAACCGTATGAACAATGGTGTAACGGAGGCTCAGTACAACTTACAAAATCTGCTAACTTCAAATGGGATATGGTACATAGTAGGTATGAGGATTATGTAGTAACAGAAGTGCCAGATGTAGTTGTTTGTTGTGGATTATTATATCATTTAAGTAGTCCATTTCATTTGTTGGAATGGCTAGCTAATACCAATGCTGAATATATAATACTTGAAACAACTGGAACTGTAGAACACACCTCTGGTAAAGGCACTACTCAAAATACTATGGAAAGAGTTAATGCTCAAATAAGTGAAGCAGGTGGACTTAAAGAGTGGATACAAGGCACCGATTTCCGCAATACAATTTATAGGCTTGGCTATGAGAAAACAGATGCGCCTGGTAATTCTTTCCATAATACATTACGGAGTGTCCCATTCATGTTGCACGGAGTAGGAAATGACGTGATAGTATTATCATTCTCAGAAATGGGGTATGACCTAGACGCATCACATGAACGTTATGATAGTCTTGAATTCAGCAAAATGACTACTACTACATATCGCTTTAAACGTAACGATACAACAAAATAAATCGTATTTATCAAAACCTTCCAAATTTCTTGTACCCCGCCTTGTAATAATACCTTTTCTACGCTTTTTTGATAAATATTCGTATAATTAGATTCATATACCAAAGGAGAATATAATATGGCTACATTAGTATCACCAGGTGTTTCCATTAGTGTATCAGACGAATCGTTCTATGCCGCGGCAGGAACAGGATCAGTACCGTTAATAATTATAGCGACTGCACAGGACAAGAAAACTCCTGACGGTTTAAGTACTGCGTCAAATACAACTAAGTTAGGAGCTGGAAAATTAAAACTTATTACTAGTCAACGAGAATTGCTACAAACATATGGTAACCCATTGTTTCATAAAAGTGGTTCAGTTGCACTAAACGGATATGATCTCAACGAATACGGGTTATTAGCCGCACACAGTTTCTTAGGACTTGCCAACAGAGCATACGTTTTAAGAGCTGACATTGACTTAGGCGACCTTAAAGCAGACAGCAAGGCACCAACTGGCGCAATCGCAGACGGTACTTACTGGCTTGACACTACAAGTTCTTTATTAGGACTTAGAGAATGGTCAGGTACAGCTTGGACTAAAAAATCAGTATCAGTTGTAGATTCAACACAAATAGATTCCGGAACAGCAGGACCTAAAAGGTCATTTGGATTAAATGGCGACTATGCCGTTGTAGCCAATACAGCCGCTGGCGGAACAGCAACACAAGTAAAATATTACGAAAAATACAGTAATGACTGGTACCAAGTTGGTACTGCAAGTTGGGTTAGTGCTACTAGTAGCGACTTCCAATTTAAAACTCATTTAGCTGTGCCTACATTACAGTCAGACGGAGTTACATCTCTTTCTACAGGTGATGTTTTCATTCAAACTACTACACCAAACACTGGTGCAAGTTTAAGTGTTAAGAGCTACAGCTTATCAAAGAAAACTTTCAGTACAGTAAGTACTCCATTATACGCTACAACAGACTTGGCATATACCGATATTGGTATGGCTAACGTTGCTGTTGGAAGTCTTGTAGGAATTACAGGCGGAACTGAAGCAGAAGTTGATTTAAAAAGACATAACGGAACTAAAACTGTTATCGCAACGAGCACAGCTATTTCTAGCTTAGACGTTTCAGGTAACTCTAGCTTTGATATTGTTTATAACGGCACAACTGTTGTTGTAACATTAGCTGGTACTATATCAGGAACTCCTGCAACTTCAACAGCCGATGATGCTATTTTTGACATCAACGCGGCATTGGCGGCGGCAAGTGTTACTGAAGTAATAGCAAGTTCAGGTACAGTAACTAATACAGTTGTACTAACTTCAAGCACTGGTAGAGATATTAAATTGCAAAGCAACCACGCAGACTTTGGTCCAAGTTCAGTAGGATTTGGCGCACAGGCAGTGGCGGCTAGCATTACATATACTAACTTTGCGGCACTAAGCTATCAAGCAAGTAAAACTACATTAACTGGTACATTAGCACAAGGTACATATTGGTACAATGCTACTGTTTCTAACACTTCAATTGATATGTTAGAGCATAACGGCTCAACTTGGGTAACTTTAACAAAAGACTTCCAAGCTAAAGCAACTGCTCCAACATTACAATCAGACGCAACAGCACTAGTGGCTGGTGATGTATGGTTAGATTCAGACGATACTGAAAACTTCCCTTCCCTGAACAAATGGTCAGGAACAGCTTGGGTGGCAGTAGTTGGATCAGATCAAGTAACAGCAGACGGTGTTGTATTTGGTGACTTCAGACAGTCAACTGCAGGTTCTTTAGATGCTGACGCTCCGGCGGCTAGCAAATACCCAAGTGGAATTTTAGCTTGGAACAAAAGAGCTTCAGCTGGTAACGTAAAAGAGTACAAACTCAATTACACACCTGCTTCAACAAACATTGGTAATGTTTGGGTTGATGCTTCTGGAAACAAAGCAGACGGTAACATGTTTGGACTAAGAAAAGCAGTACATAACTTAGTTAAAACTAAAATGCAAGGCGCAATAGCATCTAATGATGACATTAGATCAGAAGTTAATGCGTTTAATATTATAGCGGCTCCAGGTTTTCCTGAAATGCTAGACGAGATGATTACACTAAGCACAGACAGAAGAAATACTGCCTTTGTAATTGGTGACAGTCCTTTCAGACTTAAAGCAGACGCAACTAGTACTACTGCATGGGCAACCAACAGTGGTAAAGCAAGTGAAAACGGCGAAGACGGACTTGTTTCAAGTTCACCTTACGCGGCTATTTACTACCCTAGTGCATTAACAACTAACCTAGACGGAACTAACGTAGTTGTTCCTTCAAGTCATGTTGCTTTAAGAACTATTGCATATAACGATAACGTTTCTTATCCTTGGTTTGCACCAGCTGGCTTCCAAAGAGGACTAGTAAATAACGCAACTAGCGTTGGTTATGTAGATCCTACTTCAGGCGAGTATGTTAGTGTAACACTTAATGAAGGACAAAGAGATACTTTATATCAAAACAAAATTAACCCTATTGCTTCTTTCCCAGGAAGAGGACTTGCAGTATTTGGTCAGAAAACTCTGAACCCAAGTGCTAGTGCATTAGATAGAGTTAACGTTGCTAGACTTATGGTTTACATCAGAGAAAGACTTGATGATATCGTTAAACCTTTCTTGTTTGAACCGAATGATTCAGTTGTAAGAGCAAATGCTAAAAATACTGTTGATAGACTATTATCACAGTTAATCACACAGCGTGGTTTAGTTGACTTTATCACAGTTTGTGATAGCTCAAACAATACAGCGGCTAGAATAGACAGAAACGAACTTTACATTGACATTGCAGTACAGCCAATGAAAGCAGTTGAGTTTATTTACATTCCGATTAGAATCCAGAACACTTTGGGCTCTACAGCGTAAGACAGTAGTAATACTAAAGAAAGGGCTTAATTGCCCTTTCTTTTTGGGTCTATTAAACTACTGTTTAATATTTTTGCAACGAATATGATAAATAAGTATTAACAATAATCCTATAAATTATATTTAGGATATATGGTTTAGGAGAATAAACAAATGGCAATAGATAACAAAACACTAGATAAATTTGGTGTACCAACAACTGGAGCAACCGGCACCGGCATTTTGATGCCTAAACTCAAGTTTAGATTTAGGGTGATGTTCTATGCAGGATTTGGTAATGGCGCTGAAACATTAGCAATTACACAAAATGTGCAAAACGTTACTAGACCTAAAGTTGCGTATGAAGAAGTAATGATCGATAGTTACAATTCAAAAGTATACGTTCAAGGCAAACATGCTTGGGAACCTATTACGGTTGTAATCAGAGACGACATCAGAAATACAGTAGCTAAGGCAGTTGGCGAGCAGAACAACAGACAGTTAAATCACTTTAATCAAGCGGCGGCGGTTTCCGGTGCAGATTACAAATTTGATATGGCTATTGAAGTTCTAGACGGACAGTCAGCTGATGCAACAGAATCTTGGGCACTAGAAGGATGTTTCATTACTCAAACAGATTACAGTGATTCAGACTACTCAACTAATGAGCCAGTACAGATTACTATGACAATCAGATTTGATAATGCGATACATCAAGATGGTTCAAAAAATACTATTACTGATAACACCCAAGGAATTGGCGGTTTAAGTAGTGATACAACGAAATACACAACTGGCGGATCAACTGGTACCTAAAATATTTAATTTTGTGAGGTTAGACAACTAGCCTCACATATTATTTAAATACTAGACCCACAAGAGGATTTCATGGGAACTATTAATGATATCATATATGACGCGGCCGGTAACATACTTACCGATGCTGTACGCGACTCTCTCGGCATGAGGGGAATGTTCAATGGGTATGCAGGATTCAAAGGGTATGATAGAGACGACTCTCATCCATCACAATACTTTTTAAAAGCACCACAAGAAGCTGACCAATTTAAACCGTCAAACAATCCAGTAAGACAAAAGTTTAATGGTTATGTTAACTTTGTTTTTAACTCAGCTCTATACCCCAATTCAGAACACATGAATCCCTCTGCAGAATTTACAAATAAATTAAGTAGTTTAGTAAGAACAGCTACTATGCCTTCGGCAGAATTTGCCACAGCAGTACAAAATCAATATAATAGAAAACGTATAACAGTTTCATCTGTTGACTATAAGCCTGTACAAATTGCTGTGTTTGACACAGTAGATAGTGTATGGGTTGCTATGTTAATGAGAATGTATGCACATTTATTCACTAACCCTACTAATTTGTATCCCGGCAGTGGTGAAACAAATAAATCTGTTATTGAAAATGATATTGTTCCAGAAATAGTTGCTTCAGGTGATGGTAACGGAACATCGGGTAGTTTTAATAGACCATTTAACAGTAACTCCGCAGGCTTAAATTTACAGCCAGCACAAGAACGTAACTTTATTACTAGTATAGACATTGTACAGTATCATGGAGGACGAGCAATTAAGTATACATTATTTAATCCTATGATAACATCATTTGAAATCGACGGAATAGATTATAGCGATTCATCTGCTAACCAGATTAATTTAAATATTGAATATGAAAATTTTACTATAGATCCTGATATAAATGCATTTATTGAAGAAGACGACTTAAAAAGATTTTCAGACTTTAATAAGAAAGAATGGGAAGTAGCACAAAAAGGAAACGCTCAGTCTCTGCCGACAGTTGGTAATAACTATGTGTACCCATTAGATTTACACGAACGAAAAGTAGAATTTTTAAATGGAGTATCTAGAAGAGAGCAAGTAGATTTTTTATCTTCGTTCGCAAGTAGCAATGATCAAGGCGATCTGTAATGTCTACTAGTTTATATGAAACATTCGGTAACGAAGTAAGTTACGAAGTTCGCAAAGACAAACTTGTTAAGTTTTTAGAAAACTCTACTATAGCATTTCCAATACCAGAAGCAAGTGTCGAGATACTAACAACAATGTTAGGAAAACAAAACGCTGGAATGAATGGCGATGAAATCGACTTAATATATAACAGACTTACTAGTATTGGCTTTAACAACGCAACAGGTAAAACACTTGCAGTTGCACTAATACAAATTGCTAAACAGCAAGGTGTACATCCTATGGAGTACTTTGAAATAAACGAATCTTCTATTAAGTTAGCAGAATCTACATACAAATCCATAAATAAAATTAGACCAAAAGGCAATCTTATTGGTTTAACAGTTTCCAAATCAAATAGGCAGAGCAAACTAGCAAACGTAATCAGGCCTTAACAATGACATCTCGTTATTCCCAAGGGCTATACACGCCTCAGAATCCAGAAAAATACATAGGACCTAAAAAGCCTTTTGCACGAAGTAGTTGGGAAACTGCTTTTATGAGATTTTGTGATGGACATCCTAACATATTAAAATGGGCAAGTGAGAATGTAAAAATTCCTTACAGACATCCTTTAACAGGAAAGATAACAAACTATGTACCCGACTTTATGGTACAGTATCAAGACAAGAACGGAAAAACATTAGTAGAACTTATAGAAATTAAACCTAAAAGCCAAACAGTAATTGAAAATGCTAAAGGTAGGGGCGATAAAATGGCAACTATAGTAAATGCCGCCAAGTGGACAGCCGCACAGCAATGGTCAGAAGCAAAAGGTATACGATTTAAAGTAATAACAGAAGATCAGATATTTAGAAACAATTCTAAGAAAAGAACAAAACCAAGAAAAACAAAACGTAAATGATACAAAGCAAATATCTTAGTGAAGTATTGGATTGCAATCACAATACTCCGAAACATTTTTCTCATCAATACGGACAATTCAAGCCATTTTTTATAAAAAACAAACTTTTTTGTTTTATAAATATACCAAAATGTGCCTCACAAGACACTGAACATGCTATTGCAGAACATCCAGAAGTTAAACTATTTGATACCCAAGCCGAGGTCTCTACCTTAGAGAGAATTATTTTTCACACTGGCACTACCCCTTCGGCAATCAATGGCCGAGACCAATTTTTTACACCTAAGCATATTCAACAAGCAACATGGTTTTGTAATACACGTGATATAAATCAAAGATTAGCATCAGGATATGATCCTAGTTGGTTAAATTTTGCACAAAGAACTAATAGACAAATTTTACCATTACATGAATTATTAAAAGTACCCACAGAGTGGGACGAACATATTCAACCACAAGAATCCTTTTTACAAATTTTTAATGATTCGCATATACAATATACAAAATTAAAAATAGACAGTACAAACCCGCAACAATTAAGTAATTCGTTATCAAATTTTTTAGATATAGATATAAAAGTAGGTAAATAGTGTTATGACAAAGAAACTAGAAGAAGAATTTAACTTACCACCAATTGTAGACACCTACGAATCAATACCAGAGTCTGTACCCCAAAAAGAAATAAATGACAAGCAAGTAACAGAATTTGAGACTATTGATGTGGAAGATATTCAAACAGCATTAACTACCGCAGAAAAAATTGATAACGCTCTACAGAATGTAAAGGGTCTTGAAGAGCATGATTTAGAAATGGATAGCATTGCTCAACAGGCAGTTGACAGTTACACGCAGTTAATGAACTTGGGTATGAATGTTGGAGATAGAGAAGCTGGCAGTATATTTGATAGTGCCGCAAAAATGTTAAAGACTGCCTTAGAAGCAAAAGACAGCAAAGTTAATTCAAAACTAAAACAAATTGATATGATGATTAAGAAAGCAAGACTTGATAGTAATGCTGGTAATTATGATGATGGATCACCGGCGACCGCTGTAATGGATCGTAACGAACTGTTGAAAATAATTAATACTAAGGTAGATGACGTTACTGACTAGGAATAGTCCATTCACCATCTTTAAAAACTACTACAGTTCCATCGTTCGCCAATGAATATTCGCCGTCAGTTGGATTTTGAGGTTCTTTAACTTTAATGGTCATGCTTATATTTATAAAAAATTGATAAATATGATAAATAAGTGTAACAGGAGTTTATAATAAATGAAAAACTTAAAAGAACTAATTAACGAATCTTTTAGCAAAGAGTACGGCTATAGAATTAAGTTAGCGAGAGATTGTAGCCCAGATGACCTATCTAAGCTGGAAGGCGTCCTTGCAAAGTATAACTTAGTTAGTGCTACTCCTTGGAAAAGATTACCAATTCAAGAAAATCCAATGGAATTTCAAAGACTAAAAGGTGTAAACGTTACATCAGAAGTATGTAGTACAGATGTTGTACTTAAATACCCAGTCAATCAAAGAATACTAGAAGTATTAATTTGTGTTGAAATGAATATGGATCACGACCATGTATTATGTTACGGTGTTAACGATCCAAGAAAAGTAGAATCAGAACAGGCAGAGCAAAGACTTGCTGATGACCTAGACAGAAGTGTTGAGACTCCAGAAGCACAACTAGAAGAAGTTGATTCAACTGAAGAACAAGAACATTACACTGCACAGAACGAAGATTTAGACTTAGCCGTATTTGGTGAAGAGTATAACAGCAAGTTCTTAGCAGAGTTAGAAAGAATTAAAGCAGAGAAAGGTGCAGATTACTTTAAGAATTACCCAACAAAAGATGAACTAATGGGCGACAACTTAAGAGCAATGCACGATTCCATAACTGGATTAGCACATGGCGGACTAGCACCTGAATCTAAGGTAGCTGACGTTATATCACAAAGCTCGAGAAGAAACTAAAATGATAAATGACCACGACCTAAACAAAAGATTAATGGAACTGTTTGCAGAAACAGAAGAAGTAAACGAAGAACCTAAGAATTGTGGGTGTGGTAAAAGAGTATGTGAAACAACAGGTTTTGTTGACGAAACAATTGAAGAAGAAGGCGCCGAAGCAGTACAAGAAGAACCAATTGTTATAGAACCAGAAACAGACGAAGCACCATGTGGAATGGAACCAGAACTTGAACTTGCTCCAGAACAAACTGGTGGCTCAGTTACATTTAGACAAGAAAAGAACACTGATAAAGGTTCAGTAAGTATAGAAGCAAGTGCTGATGATATGCAAGAACTAGCAAAAGTATTAAAACTTGCAGGAATAACACTTCCGCAAGACATAAACCCAGAACAACCAGAACAACCAGAAGCAGAAGTTGAAGTAGATGCTGATGACGGCAGTCACCCAACTATGGACTTTCCACAAACAGACGTTAATCCTAATATGTCCACAGACAAAGCAGTATTAACTAGCGTTATTAGAGATAAACTTAGAGATTATCTTAAAAACAGCCGTTCCTAGTAAACAATCCCTCAAAACTCACATAAATACTTACTATGCCTAAAGGAACAGTAAATACCGAGCTGGTTAAACCAGCCTATCAGAAGATACAATATGATCAAGACATGCTTAGAGAGTTTCAGGCGTGTTGTGACCCGGTTGACGGGGCATTGTACTTCATGGAAAACTTTGTTAAGATCCAACATCCTACTAAAGGCGGCATTGACTTTGTTCCCTTTGATTATCAGAAAGACTTAATATCAAACTACAACGAATTTAGATATAGTATTAACATGCTGGGCAGACAGATGGGTAAAACTACTGTTGCGGCGGCATACTTGTTATGGTTTGCTATGTTTAAGCCAGACAGTACAATACTTGTAGCGGCTCATAAAGCGGCTGGCTCACAAGAAATTATGCAACGTATTAGATATGCATACGAAATGATTCCAGATCATATCAGAGCAGGCGTTTCAGAATATAATAAGACTAGTTTAACATTTGACAACGGATCACGTATAGTAAGTAGTACAACTACTGAAAACACTGGACGTGGTATGTCGTTAACATTAGTTTACTTGGATGAGTTTGCGTTTGTACCCCCACGTATCGCCGCAGAATTTTGGACAGCGTTGTCTCCTACATTAAGTACAGGCGGCAAGTGTATTATGACCTCAACACCTAACAGTGATGAAGACACCTTCGCTAGTATTTGGAACCAAGCAACTAAAACTGTCGACGAGTACGGTAATCCAAGTGTTGTCGGTGTTAACGGATTTAAAGGTTACATGGCAAAGTGGAATCAACATCCGGATAGAACGGCAGAGTGGGCAGATGAAGAACGTAGTAGAATTGGTGAAGAGAGATTTAGACGAGAACATGAATGTGAATTCATTATTTACAATGAAACACTTATAGATCCTTTAAAACTTGCCACTATGACAGCCATAGATGCCCTATACAAGATGGGGCAAGTACGTTGGTATAAGAGGCCCAGTACAGATAAGATGTATGTAGTGAGTTTAGACCCAAGTGCAGGCACCGGTGGAGATAATGCCGCAATACAAGTAATAGAACTACCCAGTATGAATCAAGTTGCAGAATGGTGCCATAATAAAACTCCTATTGAGGGGCAAGTTAGGACTATGATGGAAATTCTAGAAGAAATACAAAACTATGGTGCTAAAGAAATTTATTGGACGGTTGAGAATAACAGTATCGGTGAAGCGGCACTAGTTGTAATCAGAGATACCGGTGAAGAAGCGTTTCCAGGAACGTTCTTACATGATCCTGTTAAAGTACAAGGACGTAAAGGACGTAAAGGATTCCATACTAGTAGTAAAACAAAAATAGAAGGCTGTATTCAAATTAAGCGATACATAGAACAAGATAAGTTAGGTATATGTAGTAAAGCATTAATTGGAGAGCTAAAAACATTTGTAGCAAGAGGCAATAGCTTTGCCGGGCAACCAGGTGAGAGTGATGATTTGGTTATGGCTATGGTTGTTGCTTGTAGAATGGTTTCATATATTGCTACATTTGAAGATGATGTTTTTTCAGTAGTAAATTCTACAATCGGAATAGAAAAATCAGATAGAGATACTGGCCCGTATGACGAATATGACGAGCCTATGCCAATCGGATTCTTGTAATGTCCACGGAACTACTGTTGTGTGTTGGTCCAGCCCGAACAGGCACCACATGGCTTTGGGAAAACTTAAAAAATAACTATAACTCGTACGATTTAAAAGAAACATACATATGGTGTGAAAAACCATTCCCCGATTTTCCATTACTATATAAAGGCAAGCCTTTTGAAAAATCATTAAGTGAATACTACACTACTATAGAACAATCTGAAAAACCTTGGATGGACTTTTCGTTGGGGTGGTATCAACCACAGCGAAGTATAAGTGTAATTAAAGAATTAGACGAACGTTTTGATTTAACTGTTTATTTATGGATTAGAGATCCATACGAAACTTGGATTAGTACGATTAATCATACTAGTTGGTGGACACATGCCAAGACCCAAATGGGTAATGTATTTGATAGAGAAGCAGAATACTTTAATACACCAGAAGGTGTTGATATACTTAAACGTAAAGTACAGCAACATGCAACTAGAAAAATAGAAACACCTGATAAATTAATGTATGCACAGAACAAATACAGTGATATAATACCAAGTTGGGAAGACACTGGTGTTAACTTAGTACTACTAGACTTTAACAAAATAGGTGATTCAGAGTACTTTAATCGTAAATTAGGAATAGATCATGCATGGGATCATGAAACACGATACTCTATGGAAAGAAATGTTATAGTTACAGATGAAACAATAGATCCTGGTGTTAGAGACATGATTAAAGAAATTTATAAAAACGATTATCAATACTTAAACTCGATAAAAGATAAATACAAGTAGGAGATATATTAAATGGCGATTTCAGTTAAAACAGTAGCAGACAAAGTATTCAACTTATTAAAAGGATATGGTTTTGCTGTTGACACTTACGATAAAGAAGGCGTTACAGTAGGCGATCCTGCAGATGCAGTACGTTTTTACGTTGAAGATCCAGACTTACTAGTTACACTTAATGTACCTCAAGAAGAAATTAAGTTTAGTGTTAGTGCAAATACAGAAGAAACTGACATTTTACGAAAGCAACTAAAACAGTTAGCCCAAAGTTACTTAATGAATTTAGACTTCAGAGTATTTGGGAAAACACTTAAACCAATAAGCGATGCAATAAGTGTTGCAAAAGCATCCAAAGAGACAGGTATGGAATCAGTAACAGAAGCAAATTTAGGACCGGTTAGCGGTTCAGTGAAAACTAGTTATCAACCACTAGACAACGTTAAGATTATTGTTAAGCACAGTAAAGACGTTAATGAAGAAGTACGTGGTTCGAGAAGCAGAAACATTAATAAGATTTTTATCCAAGCGAACGAAGAACGTCATTTGTTCCCAAGTAAAAACTTACATGGTGCAAGAGCAATGGCTAGGCATATACACAATGGTGGTACAATGCACGATACAGTCGCTGAAAGCATTATTGGAATGTGTAAAGACTTTGGCTCTATTAAAGAGTTTGTTGGCTATGTTACAAAGAAAGGGTTGGTTAACGAAACCAATGGCGAGTATGTCTCACTTGCTAAAGAACATATTGAAAACATTAGAACTACATTTAAGAAACTTAGCGGTGTAAAAACTTATGCAAATGCTGTTGAAAGTTTAGCAGAATTTAATAACGTTGAAATAGTTAATGAAGTAAACTTAGAAGACCACTTCACTGAAACACATTTTGACGAAAAAGTAGGAAATGCACATCACACATTAAGCAGATTAGTTAATAAGCAGTCCGCTTTTGAAAGTTACATAATGGATACTATCCAAACAGAATCATTTAAGAATGCTAAAACACTTATGCAAGAAAGTGAAGTAATGCAGTTTGATACACCTAATGCACAATTAGGATATAGAGTATCACAACTAGGGCAATCTGCAAGTAGCGAGAAGTTAGGCGGATATTTAAATGGTATAGGTAGCAAGTTATCTGGAGGAGGCAATATGTCTCAGTTTGAATACAGAGCAGTTAAGGCATCATTGCTTTCAGCACAGAATTCAACACCAGTTATGGCAGAAAGTACAGACGATTTAGGCAAATATGAATCCTTCCTAGACACGTTTACTAATACTGATAAGCCTTTTGCTCAATAAAAACCTGGTTTAAAGTGCCGTAAGGCATAAATACTATTACAATAAAGACAACGATTGCTATCACGTGATAGAAAAAGGTTGACAACATGGCAAAGATATATTATAATAACCCAAGTTAGGACACAAACACAGAAGTCCTGACACACATGGCACATATGGAGAAATAACATGGCATCTTTACAAGAAATAAGGGCAAAACTGGCCTCTATGGAATCTAATTCCAAACCAAACAGTTCATCAAACGGCGACAACGCCATTTACCCCCACTGGAATATCGACGAGAACACTAGTACAACACTAAGGTTTTTGCCTGATAGCGATCCTGACAACACTTTTTTCTGGGTAGAAAGACAAATGATTCGTCTTACTTTCCCTGGAGTAAAAGGTGGAGACATGAAACCAGTAACAGTACAAGTACCTTGTGCAGAAATGTACGGCGATACTTGTCCAGTATTAACTGAAGTACGTCCTTGGTTTAAGGATGCATCTTTAGAAGACCTAGGTCGTAAATATTGGAAAAAACGTAGTTACATCTTCCAAGGATTTGTAACTGAAAATCCACTAAGCGAAACAGCACCTGAAAATCCAGTCAGACGTTTTGTAATCTCACCGCAAATCTTTAACATTATTAAATCAGCACTAATGGACCCAGATATGGAAAACATTCCAACTGACTATGTTGCTGGTACAGATTTCAGAGTTACTAAAACAACTAAAGGACAGTATGCTGATTACAGTACTTCAAAATGGGCTCGTAAAGAGCGTGGTTTGGATGAAACTGAACTAGCGGCGATTGACGCAAATGGCTTACATACACTTTCAGACTTTTTACCTAAAAGACCTGGACAAGACGAACTTAACGCAATTAGCGAAATGTTCCAAGCATCGGTTGACGGTGAATTGTATGATCCAGAGCGTTGGGCAATGTTCTACAAGCCTTATGGCGTAGAAACACCTAAGTCGGCAACACAACCTACTACACCGCCTGTGCAAACAGCGGCTCCGGTAGCACCTGTAATAGCACCTGTAACTGCACCAGCAGAAGCAGTAGTTGAAACAGCGGCACCAGTAGTAGCAACTGCTCCAGCACCAGCACCAGTGGCACCAGTTGCCCCGGCGGCTCCTGCGGCAGAAGGTGATGCGAAACCTAGTGCAGATGACATTCTGAACATGATTAGAAACCGTTCTTAAGGAGTACAACATGCAGAAACCATTTGACTTAACAAAGTTCCGAACAGGAATCACGAAAAGTATCGCTGGCATCAGTGCTGGCTTTCATGATCCACAGGATTGGATATCAACTGGTAACTACACTCTTAACTACCTAATTAGTGGGGACTTCCAAAAGGGAGTTCCTCTAGGCAAAGTAAGTGTATTTGCAGGAGAGTCTGGTTCAGGTAAATCGTTTATCTGTTCAGGTAACTTAGTGCGTAACGCACAACAACAAGGCTGTCAAGTAGTATTATTTGATAGTGAGAATGCACTAGATGAAGATTGGCTACAAGCATTAGGCGTTGATACAACTCCTGAGAAATTATTGAAGATTGGCGTCTCAATGATTGATGATGTAGCAAAAACAATTAGTGACTTCGTAAAAGACTATAAGTCTAACTATGGTGACTTACCATATGCAGAGCAACCTAAATTACTATTCGTAGTGGATAGTTTGGGAATGTTGCTTACACCTACAGATGTTGCACAGTTTGAAAAAGGCGACATGAAAGGTGATATGGGTAGAAAGCCTAAGGCATTAACAGCCCTAGTTAGGAATACAGTTAACCAACTAGCACCACATCCAATCGGACTTGTTGCAACTAACCACACTTATGCATCGCAAGATATGTTTGACCCTGATGATAAAATCAGTGGCGGACAAGGATTTGTATATGCATCAAGTATTGTAGTAGCAATGAAAAAGTTAAAACTTAAAGAAGACGAAGACGGAAATAAAGTATCGACAGTACAAGGTATTAGAGCGGCATGTAAAGTAGTGAAAACACGTTACAGCAAACCGTTTGAAAGTGTACAGATTAAAATTCCGTATGAATCAGGAATGAATCCATACTCAGGTATTTTAGAATTGCTTGAGCAGAAAGGAATCGTTGTAAAAACTGGTAATAAACTAGAATACACATCACCTGTTACAGGCGAAGTTATTAAAGAGTTTAGAAAGCAGTGGACTGAAGAGAGACTTCAGATAGTAATGGATGAATGGAATCAAATACCTGATGCAAACTATCATGATGATTTTAGTGATTTAGTTGACGATGAAACTTTAGTAGATGAACCTACTGTAGAGGAGTTGGCAAATGAATCCTGATTTAGATTTTCTAGTAGAAGTTTGGGACGGTATGAAAAATTATATTACCAAGAAAGACAGGCTACAGGCGGCAGAACAAATCATTACTATTTTTGATGAGAATGCCGACCTTGCTGATATCCAAGCAAATATCAACATGTTCGACTCAGCTATGAAAAATGCAATTATTGGGCATTTTGGATTAGACGAAGATGAAGATGATGACGACTGGGAAGAGTAGACATGGCAGGGTGGTATAATTCAGTTGTTGAGGATCTGAGTAAGATTGTAGGCTCTATAGACTACTTTGAAAAAGAACTTCAAGAAGCAAAATACGAATGTCACATTAAAGGGAGCCTCGAGAAATTGAGTGCCTCCCTTCCTGGTATTACTGAGCATCGCTTTAATCAGCTACAAGAGATTGAAGCAATTCTCGAACACTTAAATATAGAACTTCGTAGAGAACGTTCTAAAGTATTCCGCAAATTCTTTGAATCTTATAATAGAACACTTACTAGTAGAGATGCTGATAAGTTTGTTGATGGTGAGGAAAGTGTAATTAACTTACAGCACCTTTGCAACCAATACAGTCTTTTACGCAATAAGTACCTAGGCATAATGAAAGGCTTAGATACAAAGCAGTGGCAAATCGGACATATTACACGGTTAAGAACTGCTGGTATGGAAGATATTTCAATAGGTTAGCGAAATGCAAGATGCTGGATGTAGGAACCAGGATATGATCCAAGTCCAAGTTATAGGACAAATCAGAAACAAGCAATTAATAGAACGAGTTAGTGAACTATTACTCGAGAATATTATACCTACAAAATTAAGACGCCCAATAGAAATTACAATCAATATATTAACCGTTTGCGATGAACAAGCCGGCGGTTATTGTTGGGGCGATAGGTCAACAGTTGAAATAGAAATAGCTAGAACGTCAAACGAACATACATACTCACGTGAAAAAATGCTAACTAATTTAACACACGAATTAATCCATGCAAAACAGTTTATAATGGGAGAGATAACCCCTAATATGAACATGTGGAAACAACAAGAAGTAAATCGTGCTAAAGTTCCTTACAGCCATCAACCCTGGGAGAGAGAAGCATATCGTTGGGAAAAGCGGTTGTATGATAATTACTTTAAGAAATTAAATGTATAAAGTTCTTGACATAGGGTACGATTTTTAGTATAATTATTAGTACAAAACAAAACTGGTGCAAAATATGAGTAATGACAAAGTAATAATATCTGAACCCACACATGAATTTACATATAGTAGGGAAAAAAGTTATTTACAGAACTACCAGAATTGGCGTGTACTTAACCAACAAGAACGTCTTACTTGGAATGAAGAGCAAATGACGGCAGAAGAAGCCGAGCAATCATTTGCACAACAATACGGAAACTTTAAATAAATGACAACTCATGCAATGATTGATATTGAAACATTAGCTACTAAGCCTAATGCTGTTGTATTAACTGTTGGCGGAGTTAAGTTTAATCCGTATAGTGCAGAAGACCCGCATACTCCATTTAGTGTAAGACTGAATATTGATGAACAAACTGCCAAAGGCAGAGTTATCGATCCTAATACTATTGAATGGTGGGGAAAGCAAGATAAAGCAATTCAAGATGAAGCGTTCTCAGATGAGAACAGAGTTTCAGTAATCGACTTTATTGCAGACCTTAATAAATGGCTAAATGGCACTGAACTTAAATGGGCACAAGGATCTAGATTTGATTATGGTATCCTTGAAGACCTAATTGAGAATAGTTTCGAACAACACAAAAATTGGTTCTTTTGGCAAGAAGCTGATAGCAGAACACTAGGACAACTGGTCCCAAGGGATCTGCGTAAAGACGATTCGGGTAATCAAAAGGACTTGCACTCAGCACTCGCTGATGCATACAATCAAGCAAAAGCAGTACAAAAAGCATATAAGCATCTCAATATCATCCAATAATTTACCACTATTTGTGGTAAAAGGTTGACATCACCCCTAAAAGGTAGTATAATATATACTTATTAGACAATAAAGGAAAGGAAGAAAAAGCCAATAAAAACGGTAAAAGGTTGACATTGGTCCTAGAATTTAGTATAATATACATAAGTTAATAAGAAGGGCTTGTTAACAATAATCATAATGTCGGGGATGACTAATATGACAACAATGAAGAAAAACAAACTAAACTATGTAAAGATTAAGGCTGGTACTTACCGTAAAAACGAAATCGTTGATACAGTATTTCCAATTATTAAGCCACTTAACATAGGTAAGAAAGGTGCGTTCATTACAGTAAACGGTAGTGAAGTAATGGGAGACCAGTTCGCTAGTATAAGAGTACTTATAGAAGATCCAACACAGGATCTAGAATATGTAACTCCTAGTGTTTATGCAGAGCAACCAAAAATTGATCTGAAGCCTAAGAAAGAAGAAAATGACGAAGAAGCAATTGAGCGTATCAGAGAACGTTTTGATATTCTTGATAGAATGACTCATGCTGTAGCAGAAGGTACAGTACGTGGTATGATTGTTAGTGGTCCTCCAGGTGTTGGTAAATCTTATGGTGTAGAAACTGTGCTAGAAGATTACGATATGCTTACTGAGGTTGCTGGCAAGCCTGCAAGAACTGAAGTAGTAAAAGGTTCGGTTACTCCAATTGGTTTATTCCAAACACTATATAACAATTCAGAAGCAGGTAACATACTTGTATTTGATGACTGTGATAGTGTGTTGTTTGATGAAGTATGTTTGAATATGCTTAAAGCAACTTTGGACTCAGGTAAGAAAAGAACTATTACTTGGAAGTCAGAATCACAAGCACTTCGTAGAGAAGGTATTCCAGATAGATTTGAATTCAAAGGTGGTTGTATCTTTATTACTAACGTAGACTTTGAAAACGTTCGTTCTAAAAAGATTAAGGATCACTTAGCGGCACTTATGTCAAGATGTCACTACTTGGATCTTACAATGAACTCTATAAGAGATAAGTTCCTCAGGATTAACCAGATTGTTAAAGATGGTATGCTTGAAGAATACAAGTTTGGTGTAGAAGGTGATAAAGAAATTATTAACTTTATGACCACTAACCAAGAAGCTCTTAGAGAGATAAGTTTGAGAATGGTTTTGAAGATATCGGATCTTAGAAAAATGGATCCTGCTAATTGGGAAAAACTTGCAAGAACTACTTGTATGAAAGGAACAATTTAATAAGAAACGAACTAACAGTTCCCCCGGTGCTCGATTGTTAGTCATCCCCTAAATGGAGCACCACGAAGCCCGGATCCCCTCCGGGCTTCACCTTTTGTGTAATTGAGTAATAGAAATTACTTGACTTTGACACAGTAAAGTGTATAATTACTTATTGTTGAAAGACAAAGATAATAACATTTAAAAAGAGGAGAAGTATGAACAAGATGTTTACTTTTGCCGCCATAATGCTATTCGCATTCCAGGCCCAGGCAGAAAATATAGAAGAAGTAGTAGTATATGCCCAAGAGGTTAAAACTACAAAAGCAAGTCCGTTAACAAGTACAACTTTATTCGAGGCAATAATGCCTGATAAGACTTGGATGGCAGGTGGTTACGGAGCAAGTACAATGTTCAGAGAACGTGGTGCTCAATCTGTACATACCGTAGTATATAAAAATGGTGTTCCAGCAAACAACCCAGGCAGTGGTTGGTATGATTTTGGACACGACATTACTAGTGGCGAAACAGTAAAAGTTATTAGTGGTGCAAACGGAGTTATGTACGGCTCAGGCAGTATAGCTGGAACAGTACTAATTCAAGACACTATTGATACTAGTGTAACTGCAAGGCTTGGTTCAAACCACCAGCAGTATATTAGTGTTGCCCCTACAAGTTGGTTCCAGTATTCAGACTTTAGTGTAGAGCAACAAACAAGGAATGATAATACTGAAACAGACAAGTACGAAAACAAGAGTGCTAAAATTATAGCAGACGCCGGCGACTTTAAGTTTATAGTTAATGCAGTAGATTATGCTTACGATTATGACAACTGTTATACACCAGAGTTCACTCAATCAAACGATTGTTTACAAGACGGTCAAAAAGTTACAGTTAGTGTAAGGAACGAATACTTTACTCTAGGTAGAACAGAAGAGAAAGCAGAATATTTTACTGAAGGTGTAAGTACATATCAAAACGAAAGCAGTAGAGATTATTTCAGAATAGGCGACACTACAAATTTGTCGACACTACTTGAAGTAACATATGGTGTAGATGGTAGCAAAGAACAATACAATGAACATAGCGATGATAACTATGGCGTGTTTCTAAGTGTTGATGCACAATTTATTCTAGACTACAACTTTGGAATTAGGTATGGCAACGATGACCAGAATGCATTGCGTTTTGGAATAGCTAAAGACCAGTTCTATCTTAACGTAGGTACTAGTTTTAGAAAGCCTAACTTGTACGAGCTTTACGGCGACAGTTACGTTGATGCTAATGATGAGCTAATGCCAGAAGAAGGCACAGGCTATGAGATTGGTTTTGGTGCTTTAAGTTTATTTAGATATGACTTTGAAGAATCAATTGAGTATACTCCTGGCTTTAATACTATAATGCCTATTGCAAATGCAATTGACGAAAGCGATGATATTATAGAGATGGTAGAACCAGCTAGTAGTACTGATGTGTGGACCAATGCAAGGTATTACAATGCAGGCAGTTACTCTACACAGGGTGTTAGATTCTCTAATAACTTTGGACCAGTAAGTGTTATGATAAAGTACAACGATTCTGATAAAGCAAGAGTGGCACAGTACATTACAGTTCTAACATACAAAAAGATGTGGAAAGAAATTGCATACAAAGTAAGGTATGTAGGATCATTTGACAGAACACCTGGTCTGTATGATACACTTCCAACTGGACAAGAATACTTAGACGACCTTAAGAAGCTAAACTTTTATGCAGTAAAAAAACTTCCTAATAACACTACTATTTCTTTTACAGCATTAAACTTAACAAACGAACAAGCAGAGGTTCTTCCTTATTATAATAATAAAGGCAGAGAATTTAACTTGACAATTCAGTACAACTGGTAGTATAATAACTTATGCCTAAATGTGTTCTAGAGATTCGAGACGAAGTTAACGTAAAGTTTGCAGGATTAGATCCAGCAACAAGACGTAAGATTTCTGATGCGGCAAAATACTTTTTACCTTACGCCTACCACATGCCAGCTTATAAACTTGGCAGGTGGGATGGGTGTGTTAGGTATTGTGATATTGGCGGTAGAACATATATGAACTTATTGGATAGATTACTACCCATAGTTCAAGACTGCGGATATAGTGTTGAAGTAGATGACCAGAGGAGCAAATGGCAGTTTGCATTTGAACCTATAAATGAGTTAAGATATGAAAACACTATGTGGCCCAAAGGTCATCCAGCAGAAGGCTCGCCTGTAATACTAAGGGATTATCAAGTAGAAGTTATTAATAACTTTTTAAAGAATCCACAGAGTTTACAGCAAGTGGCTACAGGAGCCGGTAAGACTCTCATAACAGCCGCCTTAAGCGATATGTGTGAACCTTATGGGCGTAGTATAGTTATTGTTCCTAATAAGGACTTAGTAGTACAAACAGAAAGAGACTATAAGAATTTAGGTCTTGATGTGGGAGTACTATTTGGTGACAGGAAACAGTATGACAAAACTCATACTATTTGTACATGGCAGAGTTTAGCAGTACTAGAAAAGAAAAGTAAGAAGTTTGAAGCAGACTTTCCAATAGACCAGTTCTTAGATGGAGTAGTTTGTATTATGGTAGATGAAGTACACAAGGCAAAAGCCGATGTACTCCAGAAACTATTAGGAGGAGTGTTTGCTAATGTTCCAATCCGTTGGGGATTAACAGGCACAATACCACAAGATGAACACGAAGCAGTTGGGTGTACTTGTTGCTTAGGTCCAGTTACTGGAAGTTTAAGTAGTAAAGAGTTACAAGACAGAGGCGTCCTAGCAGACCTGGATATTAATATTTTTCAAATGCAAGACGGTGTGCAAGGCTTTACAGGTTATGCACAAGAATTAAAATGGCTAGTAACAGACCCTAAACGTATAGACCACTTGTCTTCAATTATTAATGGATTAGCCGATAACGGAAATACATTAGTGCTAATTGATAGACTTGCAACAGGTGAAATGTTTAAAGAAAGAAACCCTGAATGGGCATTTATATCAGGTGCAATGAAAGTGAAAGACAGGCAAGAAGAATATGCTGAAGTATCCGATATGGATAATAAAGTAATTGTAGCAACTTACGGAGTTGCCGCAGTTGGAATTAACATACCTAGAATCTTTAATCTTGTAATGGTAGAACCAGGCAAGAGTTTTGTTAGGGTAATTCAGAGTATTGGCAGAGGAATCCGTAAAGCAGAAGACAAGGACTATTTACAGGTAATCGATGTAACTAGTAATTTAAAATATAGTAAACGTCATTTGACAAAAAGGAAAGCCTTTTATAAAGAGCAATCTTTCAAATTTCAAGTTACCAAAGTGGAGTATAAATGAAAATATTAACAGTTGAGAATACCGTATTTGAAATAGACCAAGTTCCGGATCAGATAGATGATGTCCGGTTTGCTGTGTTTGATACGACCGATCCGACATTTATGGATTACTATTTCCTACCCCTCATATTCCTAGAGAGTTTTTATGCTCCAGCAATATGTTTACAAATCGGTGAACACAATATTCAAATGCCGATGGATTGGAGTATAGCAATCACCGATGAAGATTTAACTGGCGTGGAAGTTATTCCATTAACTAGTTTAAACAATAGAGGCTTTTTAACAGTGGCATTAAATCCACTAAGCGGCTCACTGTTGTCAGCAGAAGAAATTAAAATTACAAATATCTTTCAAGATGTGAAGTGGTTCTTTCCAAAGCTAAAAAATGGACACATGTTAATTGTACCTCTAGAAGATGGTCACAATCCTAAGTGTGTCATGTTTGTTAAAGAAGCAAATAAAATACCACATGAAATAGATATTGGTCAGTTAATTGACTAGGAGGCTCAAATGAGTTTAGATACAGATATAGATAAAATGACGCAGAAACTGAAAGGTGTAAAAAGGCGTTTTAGAATTGAAGCAGGATACCGAGGTGGCGAAGTAACAATTGGTACAGTTAACGAAGATTTCGTAGACTACTTTATGGATAAAGAAGAAAGCGAGTTAATAGATTATGTTACTAGTTTCGGTTGGGACGATGAAGATATAGATAACGATATTCCAATTCCTTACGAAGACTTTGAATCGTGGACAGAAACAACGGACATCGAACATATAAATGGTGCTTACTCAGATGACCAATTTACAGTCGAAGAAGTTAAAGCAGACGGTAGCGATGATTATCCCTACACCAATCAAATTGATATAGATGGATGGCATTTATACGGTAGAGAAGCATACCATGACACAACTAAGCCAGACGACATGACTGATTATAAGCCAGTGCTACAATTTCATAGTAGTGAGAAAGGTGGATTTGGTTGTTGGTTTGTTGAAACTATAGGCGAAGATTTCGACCCTAACCAAATTGCATTCAATACTGTTGAAACAATGTGTGGCGAAATTGTGGAAGACGTTTGGTATAAAAAAGAAGTATTAGAACAGGAATGGGATAATAACGATACAAACGGTAAAGGCTACTATGCAAGTGTAGGGTATATGAATATGAAATGGCATGACAACGATACCAAGTACACACCGGAGTATTTAGACGAAAACGAAATGTGGCTTGATATGGAAGATGAATTAAATGCCGAGTAGTTATAATATTGATTTAAAAGATAGTATTAGAACAGTTTCCGGATTTCCAAAAGCAGGTATTGAATTTAGAGATATTACAAGCCTGCTAGAAAACCCCGAAGCATTTAACAAGTCATTATCAGAGTTAACTTCATTAACAATGGGCTTTGGTGCTACTAAACTTATTGGCATTGAAAGTAGAGGGTTTGTATTTGGTGCTCCTATTGCCAGCGATCTAGACTTGCCTTTTATAATGGCTCGTAAGCCTGGTAAGTTGCCTGGTAAGATATATAGGAAAGACTACGAACTAGAATACGGTACTGCAAGTTTAAACATACAATGCAGTACAGACATTGCACCACACGACAAAGTAGTAATCATGGACGACTTAATTGCTACAGGCGGCACAGCAATAGCGTGTGCTGACATTGTACATGAACATTTTGCTGTACCAAAAGAAAATATTTTAATTTTAGCACTAATAGACTTGCCCACACTTAAAGGAAGTGCTATAATAAAACAACATGGATACAGCGTAAACACACTAATCGAATTTGAAGGTGAATAATATCAAAGATATAATTTTAATAGCATTGGAGCAAGAAGCTCCTGAAATGGCTACATGGGAAAACGTTTTCTTTACTGGAGTAGGTAAAGTTAATGCAAGTATGACAGCGGCAAAGTTAATAGAAAGATACAAGCCTGAACGTGTTTGGAACTTTGGTACTGCTGGAGGAATCACATTGCATAACGGCATACATCAAGTTGGTAAAGTTGTACAACGTGATATGAAATGCACACAACTAGGTATCGAACTAGGAGAGACACCATTCGAACCAAACAGCAGAACAATTGTTATTGGTGAAGGCATCTCTTGTAGTACTGGAGATGATTTTGTTATAAATCCTAAACTGGCAATACCTACAGACATTGTTGAAATGGAAGCCTATGCAATTGCAAAAGTTTGTAAAAATGAAGTCGTAAAATTTTACTGTTATAAATACATCAGCGATACTGCAGATGAGGAAGCCGGATCTACATGGGCTGAAAATGTTGCTAATGGCGAGGAACACTTTATAAAAACATACAAGGATTATCATGGCGGCTAAGAAGAAGGCACCAGCTATACCACTATCAGAAGTTATGAGAGCGATTGACGTAAAGGATCGAGGATGGTATACTAGGCTTGATGCAGAAAAGAAAAAGGCATTTAGTGCCTGGATGATGATGCGTTATGCTAGTTGTGTTCGAGGCCCAAAGTCAGCTGACTACTTATATATGGTTAACGAATGTATTAATAATAGATTTAGTGATGTTAGTAAACATCCAGAATTACAATGGCTATTGTTTACTGTAGCTGGTTGTGGCAAAACGCAAAATCATGAATACATTAAACCGCCGAACACTAGAAAAAAGAAAAACAAGGTGTTTACAGCAATATCAGAATTACTGCCACATTTAAAGCATGATGAGTTAGAGTTACTATTAAGTATAAACACTAAAGACGAACTCAAGCAATATGTTAAAGATGCTGGCGTTGAGGATAAAGAAATAAAAGAGATATTTAAATAATGGAATGTAAGTGGTGCAAAAAATCATTTAAGTCAGAGACTACTCTGGCAGTTCATATGTGTGTAAAGAAACGCAGATATGCAGACAAGGATATGAGCCACATACGATTAAGCCACCGTGCATTCCAAATGTTTTATGATTTAAATACTAGTGCTAAACATCCTAAGACAATGGAAGACTTTATTGTAAGTCCTTATTACGAATCATTTGTTAAATTTGGCAGAGCATGTCAAGTGAACGAATGGCTACAGCCAGAACAATTTACAGAATGGCTAATTAAGACAGGCGTAAAATTAAAGTTATGGATATCTGATGCACAGTACGATAAGTTTTTAAAAGAATATGTAAAAAAAGAGCCTGGTCTAAAAGCATTAGAGCGAACTGTAATTTACATGTCCAAGTGGGGAGAAGAACATAATGAAATATGGCAGTCATACTTTATTAATGTATCTCCTAGCAGAGCAGTATATGATATACGTTCAGGCAAAGTAAGTCCTTGGGTGTTGTATTTAAGTGACACAGGCGGAACATTGTTAGAACGTTTTAACGATGAACAAATAAAAATGATACAAGATAATATAGATCCTCCGTTTTGGATGAAACTATTTAAAAATAACAAAGATGAAGTAGCAGAGATTAAAGAAACATGCGTGAGAGCAAATCTATGAGGAAAAAAAATAAGCTGATGGTCAGTGGAGCAAGTTATTCCGCCGCTAATTGGAACGAACCACATTGGGCAGACATTATTGCAGAACAAGGCGACTTTAAAAAAGTAGAATTTGAAGGCATTAATTGGAGTGATTGGGAAGCCGGCGCATTTGTTACTATTGGTAGATTATTAAACGATAGAAAAATATCCCATTTAATTTATACTGGTACATTTACATTTGTAGAGCAATTACAACAAGAAAACATACCTGATAAGAAGAGTTTATTTGACCTAAATGAAAAGATAGTGATAGACATGGCTAGAACTCCAGCATTTTTATCTAAACTTGGAATACTGTTTAGCAATTTCCTGCCTACTAAGTCCAGAGATCCAGCTGGTAGAAGACTTGGTAATCGTGAATGGGTAGCACATAGAGGAGTTGTTGCAAGTGAAGTACCTGTAGTACCTGCAAATAAAGTAGTTGACAAATTTGGTCAAGTGTTTGTAGGGTTAGAAGATAAAGAGTTTTATACTACTCCTCAATATAAACGATATTTAAGAGCATTATCCAGTATATCATTAGTTAAAGCGATATGTGACCAATTGGGGGTCAAAGTAATATTATTGCCCTTCCCTTTCACAGACGATTTAACTTCCAGCACATTAACAAGGTTACCAGACTTTTCGTTAATGGATATTTGGGACATTATTCCAGAATCATTTGGCTCTATTGAAAACTGGAGAAAATTATCATCGGAACGAGGCTGGATACCTTTAGCTTCGCACTTTGATGATTGGGGACATGACCAAGTAGCAAAAGCATTTTTAAACAACGATAACAATAAGGAATTTTTAAAATAATGAAAGCAAAGATAATTAGTTATAGTCAAGCACCAGACCCATCCGGATTAGATAAAGATTCAAGTCTATTAGGCTTAGTGGCATATTGTGCCAGGGTAAGTAATCCAGAAAATCAAGACAATACAAAAACAAATGACAAGCTAGTAAAGTATCTAATGAAGCACAAACATTGGAGCCCACTTGAAATGGTAAGTGTTTGTATGGAAGTAGAAACTACTAGAGACATTGCTAGACAATTATTGAGACACAGAAGTTTTAGTTTCCAAGAGTTTAGTCAACGTTACGCAGACCCTACAAAAGATTTAGCATTTGAGATTAGACAAGCAAGATTACAAGATCCTGTTAATAGGCAAAACAGTATTGAACTTGATCCTGAGATGGATGGACATGCAGTACTCCAAGGCGAATGGAAAAACAAGCAACAACGAGTTATAGACGCATCCTTAGACGCTTACAATTGGGCTATAAGCAAAGGAATTGCTAAAGAGCAGGCAAGAGCAGTACTTCCAGAAGGAAACACACTAAGCAGGCTCTACGTGAATGGTACACTTCGTAGCTGGATACATTATATTGAATTGCGTGGATCAAATGGCACACAGTTAGAACATATGGAATTAGCACATGCAGTAGCAGAAGTTATTGCAACGGTATTCCCAATGGCTGGAGAATTTGCTGGAAAAGAGATATGAATAAGTATTGGAAAGTTTGGGCAAAAAGTTTAGGCGAGAAAGTCGGCGAAACAGATACCCAAGCAAATACTGTAGCAGGAATTAGAACGGTATGGTGGTTAACTCACATGTTGACATGTGTTGCTATTATACTTAATGCAATTGCTAACCACGGTTGGGGTTTAATCGGACTATGAATATGGATACAAAAATAAGAGAAATCTTAGATAAAGAAACAGTACGTCAAGATAACACAATAGAGCTTATAGCAAGTGAAAACTATGCCAGCGATGCAGTAATGGAATTAAGCGGAAGTGTATTTACTAATAAGTATGCAGAAGGTTATCCTGGAGCACGATACTATAACGGTTGCGAACATATGGACGAAATTGAAACCCTTGCAATCGAAGAGGTTAAGAAGTTATTTGGTTGTAACTTTGCTAATGTACAACCGCATTGTGGTGCTAATGCCAATACAGCAGTATACCAAGCATTCTTAAAGCCGGGCGATACAATACTTGGCATGGATTTAGCAAGTGGTGGACATTTAAGCCATGGCAGTAAGCCAAATATATCAGGCAAGGTTTACCAAGCATATCATTATGGTGTTGACGATGATGGTTACATCGATTATGTTGAAGTTCAAATGTTAGCCGAACGTCACAAGCCAAAGATGATTGTTGCTGGTGCTAGTGCATACCCACGTGAAATTGATTGGGGATGGTTTAGAGCTATTGCTGATTCAGTAGGAGCATTGTTATTAGTTGACATGGCACACTACAGTGGACTAGTTGCAGGCAAGGCATATCCAAGTCCGCTACCTTATGCAGATGTAGTTACGTCAACTACACACAAGACATTACGAGGTCCTAGGGGCGGCATTATATTGTGGAATAACGAAGAATACTCTAAACGTATTAATAGTGCAATCTTTCCTGGAACACAAGGTGGTCCGTTGATGCATTTAATTGCCGCAAAAGCACAATGTTTTATTGAGGCAAACACTCCGTCTTTCAGTCAGTATGCAAAAGATGTTGTTATAAATGCTCAGGCATTTGCAAAGCAACTTACAGCAAATGGATTTAACTGCTTGACAAACGGCACAGATTCGCATATAATATTACTTGACTTAACTAATAGAGGTGTAAGTGGTAAAGATGCCGCGAACATGTTAGAGGCGAATGGTATTACTGTAAACAAAAACGGCATACCAAATGACCCTAGAAGTTTTACAGAAACAAGTGGTATTCGATTAGGTACTGCCGCTGAAACAACTAAAGGACATGACGCTAAATGGTTTGTAAACTTAGCAAACACGATAGCTAAAATAATATGAATATAGATTTTGACGTAGACATTGATATGGCTGATAGGGATAAGTTACTAGAACTTATTCAACATACGCCAGCAAGTATCAAACGTGGAATAGAATTTGAAAAGCATAACACTGGAGTGTATGTGCAACCTATTCCTATGTTTCCGTTAAAAGGCTTTAGTACAATAGACCACAAAGAAGCAGAAGCAGTTGGTTACTTTAAATTAGATGTATTGAACAACCACATTTACAATGGCGTTAAAAGTGAACAGCATTTAGATAAACTTTTAGCAACAGAACCTATGTGGGAGTTGTTTGAGCATAAAGAAATTGTTGACCAACTGTTTCATATTAGCAAACACCACGACATTGTTAAACAACACTTACCTAATAGTGTGGAAGACTTAGCAATGATACTTGCACTTATAAGACCAGGCAAACGACATTTGGTTGGTAATACTTGGGAAGTTATTTCAAAAGAAGTATGGGAACAAACTGATGGTTACTTCTTTAAAAGAAGTCATGCAATTGGATATGCTACAGCTATTATTGTGCAGTTAAATTTAATCTTAGAGCAATTAGGTAAGTAACGTCTTATTTAAGTTTTGGGTCGATACTTCTAACTAACTGAATACTTCTTCTTTTGATCCGCTTTTTAAGTATGTTTTGCATACTAGTTACAGGCCCAAACAATATTTCAGTTTCTTTTAGAATAAACGTACTAACACAGTGCCTGAATTCTTGCATTTCATGGAATAAAAATACATCAATTGGTAACATCCTGTTAGATTCCCACCACCATAAGTCTCCACAATCCATCATGATTTTCTTTTCTTCACTGTTACGACATTTGTCAATATCGTAAAAACTTATAATCTGGTTGTCCTTGTTTTGCACAATGCCGACATAGTCTTTGCCATTGTACGCCATTCCAGTTAAAAAAGGGAATTTCTCTTGTAGGTTAGTCTCATTAGTCATCAAAAGTATTTATAGTACAAATGGATAAATACATAACAAACATGGAATTAAATAATGTCCTTTAACGGTAGTCATACAATATATAATTTAGGAAACCAGTCGTTAGACTTAGTTTTAACGATAGAAGGCATAAAAACGGATAACAGACCTATGAATCAAAATAAATTAACAGTCCACAAAGGGTTTAATAATAAGTTAAGTTTCTTTGTAAGAAATAGAGATAGAGCTTTGCAAAACATTAGCACCAAGGCCCTATATGCAACCATCATGAACCCAAACACCAAACGTAGAATAATGCTCAAGCAACTTACATTGGTAAACAGCGGTACTACTGGAGAAGCAACACTTGATTTAGTCCCATCCGATTTAAGAAACATTGGCGCAGGACTTTACACAATTGCTATTACAGAATCTGCAGATAACGGTGCATCAGAGTATCCTTTATATGCAAACCAAAATGATAGAATTGTAACTGACTTGGAAGTAAAGAGCTCTTTGGAGTACGAACCAATAGCAACACAAGAAACAACAACATTTACACAAACATCAAACACTGATTTGGGCGATGCCGCCAATACGTTTGTTACTAGTGCAATGTACGGCAATATGGATAACGATCAGAACGGTAGCCATACATGTGCATTTTATATGACTAGCTTTACTGGAAATATCACAATACAAGCAAGTGCATTAGAGACTACACCAAGCGAAACAGATTGGTATGATGTAAATGTGCAAGGAGACATCGGTTCTCCAAGTATGCCATACAACACAGCATTCAGTGGAGTAGATCCTTTCAACTTCAAGATTAACACTAATTGGATTAGGGTTAAATATCACCCAACAGCCGGCACAATAGATAAATTTCAACTAAGAAATTAATTGACTTCTTCGCATTAAGCTGTTATAATAACTGAATATGCATCATCATGAACTAGTAGACCAAGTACATCGATTACTTATGGATAATTTGCCCTTAAACTCTGGCAAAACTCCTAGTGGTTGGATAACGTTTGATTGTCCTCTATGTAGCGACAAGAGAAAACGTGCAGGAGTAATTCAGAGTAATGCTAAAATAAGCTATCACTGTTTTAACTGTAGTTTTACAACTGGCTGGGCACCTAGTCCAAAGTTAGGTCATAAGTACAGGCAACTATGTGAGACATTAGGTGTGTCTAACAAGGATATACATAAAGTTGTTTTAGACTTAATGAAGCATTCCGAAGAATTAGAGATAGAAGACAGCACTGAGTATGTTTATACAGCGGCTAGTTTCGTAACACATCAATTACCAGAAGAAACTACACTAGTAGAACACATGGAAGATGGACACCCAATTAAAGAATATGCACAACAACGTGGATTGCTAGGCAATTTCCCTTTGATGCACATTAACAACAGTCTATACAAAAAACGTTTAGTTGTTCCGTTTCTATATAACAACGAATTAGTAGGATGGACCGGCAGACACATTAGCCCACCTAACAAAGAAACTGCAAAGTACCTATTAAATGTACAACCAGGCTATGTGTTTAACATAGACAGGTATGTAGACAGTGATAGAGACTTTGTTATAGTAGTAGAAGGCGTATTTGATGCAATACTTATAGATGGCATAAGTGTTTTGGGTAATAGTGTAACACCTGAACAAGCACATTTGATTTCTAAACTTAATAAACGTGTTATACTATGTCCTGATAGAGATAGTGCAGGTAAAGACTTAATAGCAACAGCAGTAGAACTAGGATGGGAAGTAAGTTTTCCTAAATGGTCGTCTGAATGCAAAGATGTTGCCGATGCAGTAAACAAATATGGCAGGTTATTAACAATGAAGAGCATTACAGAAAATGCAGTTAGTAACGAACTTAAAATACAAGTTCAGGCAAAAATGCTATGACAAAATTATTTGTAAATGGATGTAGTTTTACAGCAGGTAATGGTGAAGTACATACTGCTGATGGCGAACTGGCACCTCCGTTAGAGTATGTTTGGGCAAACCAAATACCCGAATTTGAATCTGTTACTAATTTAGCAATTAGAGGTGCGAGTAACGATAGAATACTTCGTACCACAATGGAATATTTTAATTCTCGTAATGCTACAGACTATGTTGCAGTTATACAATGGACTAGTCCTTTGCGTTTTGAACGCTTTATACCTTCATGTAACGCATTTGCTGGCTTTTGTAATACAACGGGGAAGACTATTAGTTTTAACATGGATAATGCTAATGATTTAGAAAAGCTACAAACCAATGGCATGTACGACAGGCTAACAGATGCGGCTGAGAAACAGTTAATGCATGGAAAGAGCATAACTGATTACCAGATAAATTTTTATAAGAAAGTTATTTTGATGCAACAGTATTTAGACAGCAAAATGATACCGTATATATTTACATCAATGTCACTTTACAGCCATCTCCTTAGTGATGATGCTGACAAGGAACAATACGAACTACATTTAAAGAACAATGTGGATACTGATAAATGGACAGCTCGACCGTTAACAATTTACCAAGAGCGTAATTTTATTAGTGCTGAAGATAAACACCCTAATGAAACCGGACATAAACTTATAGGCGATGCAATTTATAAAGAACTACAACAGAGGAATTATGTATGAATAATTTGCTTGTGAATGGTTGTAGTTATACAGCAGGGTCTGGTATGGCTGGCGGAGACAACAATATATCTCCGATAGTATGGTCAAATCATTTAGCAGACAGATTCGATACTGTAGATAATCTTGCAATGGGCGGAGAGAGTAATGATAGAATAGTACGAACTACATTAGACTTTTGTAATAATCACGATATGACAGACTATGCTGTGATTATACAATGGACGTCAGTATATAGATCAGAATATTGGAATGCAGAGAGGAAAGAATGGGTAAATGTTGTTGTAAATAATGGACTTCAGGGTGCAGACGAATGGACACTTAGTACAAACGAGGACACCGATGGCAGAATTAGAGATGCATACGATAAAGAAATGAAATGGCTAAATTCGCCAAATGATTATAATATTGCATACTATAATAACATACTAATACTACAAAACTATTTCGAGTATATGGATATTCCATATATGTTTAGTTGTATGACATTACAAGACCATCCTTGCTGTGACCCAACATTAATGGATCTAATGCATCTATTAAATAGAACAACTACAGAAATAAATTTAAGAAGATTGATGGATAAAAGCAAATGGTCAGAATTATCACTTGCAAAGTACTCAGGCGATAACTATATTAGCCAAGAAGATAGCCATCCAAACTTAAAAGGTAATAAATTAATAGCACAGGCTTTATATAAGGAGCTCATGGAAAAATATGGAAGATAACAACTACACACCCGAAATACAAGAACTATTTTTAAGGTTTATTGTCAGTGACCCTGAACTATTTGTAAGGGTAAACACTATTGTACGCCCTTATATGTTTGATAAGAAGTTTCAAAAGACAATAACATTCCTTCAAGAGCATACAACTGAATATAATGCAATACCTACTATTGACCAAATAGAAGCGACAACTGGTTTATTACTAGAGCGTGTTGAAGGCATTAGTGATAACCATACAGACTGGTTTCTTGATAGTTTAGAAAGATTTTGTAGACACAAAGCACTAGAAAAAGCAATCTTGGATAGCACGGACTTATTAGAAACGGGCGATTATGGTGCAGTAGAGAATAAAATTAAAGAAGCAACACAGGTTAGTCTCGTAAAAGACTTAGGTCTTGAATATTTTGAAAATCCTAAAGAAAGATTGGAATGGATTAGAGCCCAAAGTGGTGCAACAAGTAGTGGCTGGAAAATGTTTGACCAAAAGTTATATGGTGGCATGAACAGAGGCGAGATTACAATCTTTGCTGGAGGATCTGGTGCAGGTAAAAGTTTGTTCTTGCAGAACTTAGGTGTTAACTGGGCATTAGCAGGACTTAATGTTGTATACATTAGTTTAGAGCTTAGTGAACAACTTATTAGTATGCGTTTAGATGCAATGGTCAGTGAACATAGTACTAGAGACATCATGCGTAATATAGATGATGTTGATTTAAAAGTAAGAATGAAAGGTAAGAGTGCAGGCAAGTTCCGTATTAAGCAAATGTCGAGTGGTATTAATGCAAACGATATTAGAGCATACGTTAGAGAGTATGAAATCAACCATGATGTTAAAGTAGACTGTTTACTTGTAGATTATTTAGACTTGATGAGTCCTATTAGTACAAAAATTAGTGCTAATGACCAGTTTATTAAAGACAAATATGTATCTGAAGAATTGCGTAACATTGCAATGGAAAGAAACATACTATTTGCAACAGCATCTCAGTTAAACAGAGGAGCAGTAGAAGAAATTGAATTTGACCACAGTCATATTGCTGGTGGTATTAGTAAAATCCAAACAGCAGATAATGTTGTGGGTATCTTTACTAGTAATGCTATGAGAGAACGTGGCAGATATCAAATACAGTTTATGAAAACACGTTCTAGTAGTGGAGTGGGCAGTAAAGTAGATTTAAAGTTTAATCCAGACACTTTAAGAGTTACAGATTTAGATGAAGATGACGATGATGCACTAACAGTAACAACAAATAGCCTAGTTAATCAGCTAAAAAGAACCAATACTATTAAAACAGACGAGCCAGAAGCATCCAGCACAGTTAACGCGGCATTAAACATTAGAGAGTTCATGAAGAAAAATGATGTCTAAATGATAAATATGACTATAACGAGAAATAATTTATGAAAAAGTCAAGAAGTATATTAGAAGAATTGAACTCTATTAGCACAGATAGAAACAAGCACCACGTTTTGGAAAACAGAGTGGAGCACCTAGTTTCTAGTGCGGCTAACATTAAAGAGATATTATATTCTTTATACGAGGAAGATGTTGCATTGGATTTAGAACGTAGACTCATTAACAGCATTAAAAGTGGCGATCCTAAAAAATTCTCTCGAGGCATAAACAAAGCCACAAAAGAATCTAAATAAGAGAACTTGTATGAAACTCGATGAACTAACTAATGCAGAGATGGTACCAGGCGGTGTAAAGGATCGTTTAGCAAGGAAGAAAGCGGCTAACCCGGCACCAGCACAACCCACAGCAGAACCAACACCAGAACCTACAGGGCCTACAGGCGCTCCAGCTGGAACAGTTGTTTCTCAATCAAACGGCGAATTTTATACTAAGTCTGCAGAAGGTACTTGGGCACAGTCCGATGAAAAAGGAACGTTAACTGGCAGACCAGCTGAAAATCCTAACAGTTCAATGGCGTTAGAATTAGAAAAGCAGTCAGCTCAAGCAGGCGTACAACAGCCAACAGCTACACCAACTGCTACAGCTACACCAACTGCTACAGCAACACCAACACCAACTGCTACAGCACCAGCAACACCGAGACCTATTAGAAAAGGTGAATTACTTAAAGCATCAGACGGCTTTGTATACGAGTGGCAAGGTGCTCAATGGATTAATCAAAGAAACGGCAGAATGGCAACAAAGGAAGTAGGAGCAGAACTTACAAAGAAAGCACAGCCAGTACAACCTACAGCAACAGCACAACCTACAGCAACAGCACAACCTACAGCAACAGCACAACCTACAGCAACAGCGGCACCAGTACAACCTACAGCAACAGCGGCACCAGTTGCCCCACAGAAACCAGTTGGCGGAGTTGTACCACAAGCACCATCAACAGCAGGTATGAGTAGAAGCGGAGCACCGCAGGCAGAAATTGATCCTAAAACAGGAGTTGTTGCCGCACCAGAGCCAGAAGGCGTAATGGATAAGATTAAACGTGGAGCTCAAGCAGTAGGCGATAAAATTGCAACAGCGGCAGGTGGACCATTAGCAAGTAAAACAAGACAAAATCCTAATGCAACACGTGGTCAAAAAATTGGCGCAACAGTTGGAGCAGGACTTGGACGAGCAATGTCAGGTGGAGCAAAAGCTATAGGTCAAATGATGAAAAAGAGAGGCGGACAAGCACCAGCACAAGGTCAAGCACAACCTAAAGCATTAAAGCCAGTCCCAGGGCCTACTACAGCAGAACTAAAAAGTTTACAAAAAAGAACACTAGGTGGTGATTTAGAAGCTGGCAAACAATTAGTTGCAACATTAAGTAATTTAAAGAAAGGCGGATATGATGCTGATAACTTTATACAAGCCGCCGCACCAGTATTAAAGAAAGGTGGACTACCGCAATCAGATCCACAAGCATACACACATTTTACTAAACTTGCTAGAAGTATGAGAGCAGAAGCATACAAGCATGTTTGTAAGATATTAGAACATGCTGGAATTAGTTGGGCTGACTTAGGATATGAAGTATTACTTTCAGAATCAGTTACATCACATGTGATGTTAATAGAAACAAAAGACATACAACTATACAACCTCAAAAAATTATCAGGCATTTAAAATGAATATTAATGAGATAGCAAAGCCTCTTATTACACAATTACTTACAGAGAGTCATTTTCAAGAAGGTAAGGAAGGTAAGAATACTCATTTAGAGCATTTAGAGGATAACATCTTTAACAAAGGATATCCCGGAGCCAAAGAAGCAGTAAATTATTTGTATAGTTTACATGATATGCTAGATGGCAAATCACAACAAGCAGTAAGCATGACAACTAAGTGGGACGGCGCTCCAGCCATTATTGCTGGCAAAGATCCAGCAACTGGTAAGTTCTTTGTAGGCACCAAAGGCGTATTTGCAAAAATTCCTAAAATGAATTTTACCACTAACGACATCAAACTAAATCATCCTGGACAAGATGACCTGCAGAATAAATTAGCATTAGCATTAACTAAATTAAGTAAACTAACTTGGAATACAGTAGCACAGGGAGATTTTCTTTTTGCGAAAGACACTCTAAGTGAAAAAGAAATTGATGGAGAAAGTTATTTAATTTTTAAACCTAACACATTAGTATATGCTGTGCCTTCCCAAAGCGAACTGTCTAGTCAGATAGTAAAAAGTGATATAGGTATTGTTTGGCATACAGAATATGTAGGCGGTCCAACATTAGCAGACACTCAAGCAAAGTTTGGATTTGATAGTAGTGTATTAGGACAAGCACCTGGTGTTTGGCACAGAGATGCAATTATTAAAGACCTTAGTGGCACAGTTACATTTACTGCTACTGAAAGTGCAGACATTATGTCGGCTATTGCTACAGCAGACCAGTACTTAAAAACTGTAGACCAGGATACATTTGCTTGGTTAGGACAGGGCACAGACTTAGTAGGCAAAGAGTTCTTACAGCAATTAAAAGCACATGCAAACAATCAAGTAAGGCAAGGACATTTTGACGAACCTACTAAATTTGCACAAGGCTTTGTACAAAAATATATAGACTACATGACAAAAGAAATAGACAAAGTTAAAACACAAAAAAGTATCGATGCTAAAACAGAAAAAATGGTAGCAGGCGTTAAATTTATTAGAGAACATTTACAAAGTATTGTATCAGTGTATGACTTATATTTAAAACTTATTGAAGCAAAAATTAAAATAGTTAAGAAGCTAGAACAAATCCGTGTAATGAATACATTTGTACCAACAGAAGATGGATATGAAGTAACAGGCGAAGAAGGCTTTGTTGCAGTTGACAGAATGGGCAATGCATTAAAACTGGTAGACAGATTAGAGTTTAGTAGACTTAACTTTGGATCAGGTAAACCTAGTGGAAAATAATTTAGACTTAAAGTTAGTTAATAAAGAGTTATGTGAAAGCAAGTTATATAGATCAACGTCTGGCTTTAAAAGTCTGACAGGTAGAGATATTGCAGATTTATTTTATTTGCAAACACTAAGTCTTATAATGATGTATCAAGATAACAAGCAACAGGACTATGCGTTAGTGTATGCAAGAAAAACATGCCAGTATGGACCCTATGCAGTTTTTAGAACAGCGGCAACTGACTTGTACATGTTAGGGTTTGCTATTAACAATCCTGACTACCAAAGTTTAAAGTTTAAAAGTAAAGATGTAAGTTTTTTAAATTCTTTACAATTCCAAAACAGAAAGCATTATGCTTTTATGCAACGTGTACAACGACAGGGTCTTAGTAAAAGTGATATTACAACAACTCTGTTTAGGTTCGAATCACAATTACAAATTAAAAATCCAATACTTAAACAGTTAAGACGATTAATTATAAGTTGGCCCAGTCTAAAATTTGCTCAACGACAGTTAGTTGTTAGTAAAATAATCCAGTTAATGAGATTAAAAGGAAGAGGCAGTGAGATATTTACTCAAGTAAGTTCAATGAGCTCTAGAAAGGAACTTAAACCTATACCAAAAACATCGACTCTTAAACGTGCCGCTGGTACGGCAGTTGGTGCCTATGCAGGAAGTAAAATCTTGCCAAGAGTATCAAGTAAAATATCATCTGTTTCAGGTGCCGGCATTGGCGCAATCGCAGGGTATTGGGCAAGTGGACGAAAAAAGGCATAAGGATAAATAGTTGTATGAAAATAAGTGAAATAGAAGCACCGGGCAAAACCTTAGACCAATTACATAAAGAATGGGTAGTAGCTTATAGTCCGGACGGTGCCACTCAAGCGAGGGTATGGTCACAGGCAATTAAAGCCCAGGCGGCTGGTATGGAACCAGCAAGAGCACATAATTCTGCATTGTCGGCTGTTAATAGTAGTAATGATCGCAGACAAGATAGGGCGTTAAACCAACGACAAGCTGATAGAAAAGACAAGCCGTTTGTTGGCGTACCAATGAAGCAAAAAGGAACTCCACCCACTGCATCAGATTCACCCAAAACTAGAGGCGGACAAATAGGTAACCAAAATGCTTATAGAGGCGGCCCAAAAGCAAAAGCTGGTCCAGGCAAGAACGCGATTGACGTAATGAAAGACAAATGGGACGATTTCAACAAAGTTGATGGTTTAGCAGGCAAATCTGCCGCTAAAGGAAGTATGATATCAAAATATCTCAATAAAGCCGCCGGCGAGATAGTAGCAATGGGTGATAGAGCCCGAAGGAAGTAATACCTATTTAACTACAATAAAACACTCTTAAAATCTCCTATTTTGCATAAATAAACGTAACATTAACAAATTCTAGGAGAATTAACATGGCACAAACTCAAAACACAGGCGCCGCAGTAGCACCAGGTCACTATAGTGGTCTTCCTCTTGCAGGCGTTCAAGTAGATTTCGGTGTTGACGTTTCAGCTAAATTGGCTGTAGGCGGAGCATTAGATATATTTTTAAAAGCAGTCGGTAACGAAGGCTTAACACCAGTAGCAGTTGGCACAGTCGACGCAACAGGTGGAGCAGGACAAGGACTTAAGGTTCTTTTCGAAGGCACACATGGAACAGACAAATATGACGGAACTAACAGTGAAGCTCTAGCGGCTCATTTGGAAGACGTTGTAATTGCTCTTACAGACGCTGATGGCGTTACATGGGCTAACGTAACTGTTGTAGCATTTACTCTTTAAGATTAAATCACAAACATTTAAAAAGCACCTTACGGTGCTTTTTTTATGAGTTTAACTTTATGCAACATACGAATAAACTCTACATTTAGATAAATAAAAGTAACCAGAATACATATCTAATTTAATTTGGTAGTGGTACAAAGACCACAGATATGTAAATTTATAATTAGGAGTCATATTATGGCATTAGTAAGAGTAGCAGGGGCAGGTTTTGCCCATGGAGTTTCATTTTCAACAGCACAAGTAACAGCGATCGAAATCGATGCAGGTGTATCATTAGCGGCTAAAGACGGTTTAGGCGGAGCAGTAGAAAACATCGTATCAGAGTTTTCACCATTGCTTTACATCTCAACAGGCACAGCTGGTAAGATCTTTGCAATCGTTGACGGCGTTAATATTGACGCGGCATCATTGACAAAAAGATTACAAGCAAAGGGTACAATAGACGGTGTTAATTTATCAGCACAGACAGTTGTAATCCGCGATTTAGCTTCGTTCAGCGCCGCATAGTAGTTTAAAAATATCCTAACTACCTTAGGTTCGTGACAACGGAAGGCGTCACATTTTAAAAGCACTCTTAGGAGTGCTTTTTTTTGAATATAATTTCTGTATAGTAAAAACTGATAAAGTGATAAATAGTTGTAAGAATACACAGGAGACATACATGAGTTTAATAAGAGGTGGGGCAATGGGCTCCGTAGAAGCACTAACAGGTAATATAGAATTTTTTACTTTGTTTACTTCAATTGACATAACTGTAACCGGTGATTATGACGATAACACTCAAAAAGATTTTGAAAGTGTTGTACAAGTAATAGGATTAAGGGCAATGCCTGTAGTGATGAATAATCCTGTAGCACTAAATGGAGTTGGTACAAACTTATTACAAACTTATGGAGCACCAACTATGACAGGTGCCGGGTGGATATTTAAATTTGCTACAGAAGTGCCACATGCACATACTGTTGCAACTTTAGTTAATGAACTTAACGGCATAGTGCTTAACAGCGGAACATTAGATACAACGGGCACCATAAACATGGAGTTCACTAAACAGGATTTATTATAAAATGGCTAAGAAACTAGACCCAGATGCAGTACCAGAGATACAAGTGTACGCAGATAAAGAAAATTTAGAAGCTCATATCATTGCTGATATGCTTCGGATAGAAAGTATTACTACAGAACTTAGAGAGTTTAAAGTAGATACTAAAGAAAGATTAAATAAAATTGAAAATTGGGTACTAGCAATTGTTGGTACTACATTTACAACATTAGTTACTATTGTAATTGCAATAGGCGTTACTTTGGCAGGTGGCTAATGAGAATACATGAATATATGAATCCAAGTGATGAGATAACATTAGAAGAAGGACAATGTTTTCATGAAGAGTTTGGAGTATTAGCGTATAGCGAGTGCGAAGAAAACGTATTCGAAGCAGAATATCAAGGTCGTAAGGTTAAACTAAACAAGCCTATGCAAGGCGATTCTAAAAAGTTTAAAGTTTATGTCAAAGATCCTAAAACAGGTAATGTTAAAAAAGTAAACTTTGGACAAGGTGGTGACGCTAAAGGCGGCACAATGCGTATCAGAAAATCCAATCCAAAAGCAAGAAAAAGTTTTAGAGCAAGACACAATTGCGAGAATCCAGGACCAAAAACAAAAGCCAGGTACTGGTCATGCAGGAAATGGTAAAATGCGATTAGAAGAAATTACAGAAGAATCGATTGTCGAAGCCAGAATGGTTTGGCGCAAAATGGGTAATAAAGTTAAACGTGCCGTAAGATGTACTAGTGGCAGACGTAAAGGTAGAGTAGTATCTAATGCGGCTCAATGTCATAAACCAGTAGATATTAAAAAACGTATGGTATTAAGACGAACCAAAGCCAAGATGGGTGCTAGGATGTCTAGAAAGTCACAAAGATCAAAAAGAATGAATCCAGCTAGTAGAAGGCTAAAAACATTAAACAAATCAAGTAATAGAAGAAGGTAATATGAAGTTTACGGATGTAAGGACGTTAAACAGTGTACTCAAGGAATACGGACTACAATCTGGTGCTCCAACTCCTGTGGGACAACAAGTTACCGGCGCAGTTGCAAAAGCAACAGCGGCACCTACTAAAGCACCTAAAAAAGATTTAGGTAGCCCAACAGTAACACCAGGATTAGACCTTCCTGATATCGGAGATCCTGAAACAGATACAGTTGCACCAACTTTAATGAAAGCAAAAGATTTTGATGACGGCGCTGAATACTTAGATGATAAAGGCGAAGTTGCAGGTAAAGTTGTAAGTAAAGTTGGCAAAGGCCCAGCTCTTAAAAAATTAGTTGTACAAGATCCTAAAGGAGAGTACACACTAATAGACCCTGATGAAGAATTAACAGTTGCGCCAATTACAGAATCAAAAGGCGGCAAGTACAGTAAAAAAGTTCATAAGAACGCTTTACGAAAAACATCTAAAAGCAAAAACAGTGTATCATCAGTTAAACAAAAAATTAAAAAACTTGCACGAAAAGTACAGATGCAAGAGCAAGGTGAAGAACAATTATTCGAATTAAACTTCAACACTAAAGAAATAATTGAATCAGCGTTAGATTCTCCTATCAAATGTGGATTTGAAGCAGAAACAGTATGGGGAGGCTATGTAGATTCTGATGCCAATTACGGCGAAGATATTGACGACATGTCTTGGAGCGATATCGAAGACAGAATTATGGATGAATTTGGTAGAAGTTACTTAGACGACATCAACGAAGCATACCGTAATTGGATCATGGAAGACAAGATGTACGAGTATGAAGGCGACCTTATAAGCGAGTTAGTTACCGAACGTAAAGAAGATCCAGAATACATAGAAAATTTTGTTGATTCGCAAGGTGGCCCTACAGAATATGCAGTAGAGAGATACAAAGAAGATTTTCGATCCAACAATCCAGAAGAATATGAATCCAGAATAGAAGATGGCTACGAGTACATGAACTGGGTGAGAGAAATTGTTGAAGAAGAAATGGAAGACGAATTCATCGAATGGTTAGAACAAGACATCCGAGATAACGGAGAAGTATTTGACGCCGCCATGGAAGCCGCAGAGGAAGACCTATCTATATCGGATTGGGTAAGTGATACCTATGGAGGCATGAGTGCGATGTTAGGCGAGTTTGAAATTTGGCTCGCTGATAATAACGAGGCCGGTCTTGAAGGAATCGGAGAAGAACTAAGATCATGGGCCTATGACAATAGTCAGTCCACGCAATTTGAAGTTGGGGAATATCATTCCGGTGGTATTAATAATGACTACTGGAGATTAGAAGACGACAGCAGTATCGAAGGCGATGGAGCTGGAGCAGAGATTATATCACCTGTGTATAATACACCAAGAGTAATGCTTGAAGAAATAAAATCATTGTTTGAGTTACTAGCAGACAGAGATGTAGAAACAAATAGGTCAACTGGCTTGCATGTTACTATGAGCTTAGACCCAACTCGACAAGACATGCCTGCAAATTCAGATGTTAATAAAGTAAAACTTGCTGTGTTGTTAGGCGACAAATATATAGCAAGTACTTTTGGTAGAGAAAATAACAGTTACTCTAAATCACAGTATGAACGATTAGAAAGGAAAGCGGCTGAACTTAAAGCAAATCCTAACAGTACAAAAACAATACAAGCAATTGAAGAAATTTTAGAAGGTGCTATAAGCAGTGACAAGTTTAGTTCAATTAATTTTAAAAATCAAGCGGATAATCAGTCAGGTTACAATCTTATAGAATTTAGAATTGCAGGCGGTCATGATTACCACGAAGATATACAAAAAATTGTTAAGGCAACTGTGCGTTATGCAGAAACACTTAGGGCGGCATACACTGACGATCATCAACAAGATTATGTAAAAGCATTATTTAAGTTAATCAATAACGTTGGTAAAATTAGTAATGATCTTGAGGACAGAGTTAAAGGTAGATACGAAGATTTAGATCACCCTGTCGTTGATGTGTTAAAAGGTTTCTTTGGCAAAGATCATTATATGGAAAGTGTAGGAACGTTAGCTCGAGCATTTAAACACTTATTCGACTACAGAGAGAATATGGCAACAGATGCTGATGCAAAATGGGAACAGCGAGTAGCCCAATGGGAAGAACAGACTGGTGATAAACACGAAAGATTAAAGGAAGCACCTACACCACGTGAAGCCGCAATAGAAATAATGAAGCCTCAAAAAAGACCACCAAGTGTGCAGGCACCTAAATATCTAAAAGAAGCTCAAAACATGTTTAGTGCCGCAGTTGCACAGGCAGGGTATGACTTAAATCAAAACATGAATAGAACTCCGGTTAATGCCAAAGCAATTGGTGTGCTGAGAAAAACAATATCCGAATTTGAATTAACATATGAAACACTTTCTGAATTTGTAAATAGAAATTACAAGCAGATAGAATTTGCTAGAGGCTCTGCAGACCAAGAGACCGAATTTAGCAGAGTTAAAAATGGCGTCGATAGATTATTTAAGAAAGACATAATTGAATCGCCAGAATGGTTATCGCCATTGCAAGTTGAAAAAATTGTAACAGGAGTTTGGAACGCAATAAACTCTGAAGATCAAAGTCATTTAACTGATAAAGAACTGGCCCGTGCAATAATCAACGCTTCAGGAAATACGCATGAAGACGATGTTGAACGTATATTTAACGATGTAACGAAATCAAACTCGACTACCTATGAAAACTTATATCGGCTGATTGCAGGTGGCAGAGGCGACTGGTTCTCAGCTGGTAACCCTATACAGGCTAAGGATTATGATACACTACTTAAACGATTAAAATCATATCCTGCATGGGATAAGCCTGTTGCAAGATCATATGATGCAAGAAATGTCAGTAACGACTCATACGCTAATACATCTATGAGATCTATGTTTGGTAAATTAGATAGACGTATGGATGCATTAGGTAATTTAAACAGCACAAATCCAGAATTATATATTAACAGTTTGAAACAAGTCTTTAACAGTACAAAGCAATTACTTAAAGCTGTAGTCGAAGAGGGTGGGTTCTCCGGTGAACCATCTCGCGATGCTCCAAACTTCGTTATGCCGCCACGTAATCATGATAGAATAGTTGAGATTATGAAAGATTTAGAAGCAACAAACTATACAGCTAGTCCGTTTGATGATAACGCAATACCGCAAGTTTATGGACATGTTAGGTCTTGGTTAGCAGATGCGTTTAATACTTTTAATCGATCAGAGCGAACACCCGAACAAATGGAAGAAATGAAGCCACGAACAGATGCGATTTCAAAATGGTTAAGTGGGTTAGATGTTATAGCACAGAAATTAGGATTCAGTAGCCAATCAGGTGCAATAGATAGTAAACTGAATCAAGTACAAAAAGGTAAAGAATTTCAAATAGCAAATCACGGAGAGTGGCCCGCGACTATCACAGCATTTAACTATGGTGGTCAGGTATATGTTCTTAACGAGATCATGGAAATGATCCAGTTCACTCAAAACACACCAGGAATGGATGAACCAGTTCCAGAATTTTATGGACAATTTAATTTTAATAGTAGTATGTTTAGAAGTAGCACCAACGGAGTATTAGTTATACCAAATGCACATTACTTTATAGCTCTCGAAGCCTATGAAATGTTCACTAACAAAGATTACTTCAGTAAAGCTGGCTGGAGACAAACCAGAATACGAGCAATCCTTGATAAGTTCACTAAGGTATATGGCATACGTTTTGAAACTTTAGATAGTGCATACAAAAAAATTAACCTACGTTTACTAAAAGAAATGGGCGTACAAGTTATAGAGAAAGGCGATGGCAGAGAAGGTTTAGCACCGTATAACTTTGCACCATTGTTACCAAGAGAAGAGATTAACGCTCCAAATGGAGAACCATTTGAACCAGGAAGTGCGGCAACATGGGCATTAGCGAATCCAGACCGCAACAATGCAGGCGTTGAGCGTATCCGTGGTGTAACTGAGTTACCAATGGACGGTCTCGACGATGGCCCAACGGCGCCATTTCGCATAGCAAGAGCCGCCTATCCAGTATTTGACAAAATGATGCGTGACGGCATGCAAAGGTATCTGCCAGCAGGCGCACCAGTAAATGAATTAGTTGCGTTTTTAAATAACCCAGAAAGACAACTATCGATCAAAGAGGCAGTGTTGCTGGTGATTTTTCAAGGCGGCGCAACGAGAGGCTCCAATGCCAACCAGCCACCTATCCTTACATTCCAGAACGCTTATTCAAGGGGAACCGAAGCCCTTCGGAACGGCGAGGTCCCTTACGAACAGGGTCCACTGGCAAGCTCCTCGGCTAACCACATTCCACATGACGAAAGTGTGTTTGACAAATTTGATAAACTACCACTGGAAGAACAATTAAACTTACTTGATAAAGTTAACGACAGTAAATTAAATAAAGTGTTTGAAACACTCGCGGCAAATACAACATCATTATCACCAGTTACAGAAGGCGAAGAAAGATCAGACATTCAGGCATTAATGAAAGATAAGTGCGACGAATGGTTAAACAGCGTACATCCAGGACAGTATTCAGGCTATGACGATTTAGCAAGTGCTATGTTTGAATATGCTAGAGAGTTATCACATGATGATTTAAACAGTCCTTATGAACTTAGAAACTTCATGCACAATCCAGGCGAAGAAGCAAGTCAAGTAGTACAAGATGTGTTGGCAAGAACCGATATGAGCCACTACTTCCCAATACATGAAATATTTGGAGGAGGCGGAGTACCAGATTACAAAACTATGCCTACTTATAAATTAAAGAGAGCAACGAAAGGTAAGCATAAGTTTTTTGTACCAAGTAATGAACCAACACCAAAAGGTGTAGCCGCATTAGAAGATGTTACAGACACATTAACATTGCCTAAAATTAAAGTAGGTGATGAAGTTAAAGTAGGCAAGTTTAAGAACCGTAAAGCAGAAGTAACTGGCTTTGACAAAGACGAGAACAATCACCCTTTACTTAAAACTACTAAAGGCAATCAACAAGTATTTAAGCCACGTATCTCTAAACTAATGAAGGAAGGTGTGCCTAACTTAAATAAAATACGCATACTGAATAAGATACTAGCAGACCATTTTCCTGTAAGTGATCTTAAAAAGCAAATGTTAGCCTACGAAGCAATTCCAATTCCACAAATGTTAACAGACTTTAGAGGACTTAGAGCTGGTTCAGGTGACGATGCATGTGCTAGAGGTGTAGTGAGACATTATATCCAAGCATTAACCACAGAAGAACAGAAACAGATTAATTTACAAGAATGGAGCAAAAGCAAAGTTCGTGCATTAGTTGAATCCAAAGGCATAATGGGAAGGGTTACCGGAGATACATTTTTAAAAGGTGACGACAAGTTGGAGTTTCAACAAGTTGATTTGTATCCATTAGAAGAGATGCAGTTTGAAAATGCTGAATTAAGAGATGCTTACATACAACAATTAGAACAAGAAAACAACCTACAAATAGAATGGACAAATAATCCTAACAATGGTAGTTTAGCATTTGGACTAGCAATGTTAACTGATCCTATGTTAGATGATAAGATAACATATTGGGGTAGATACTTTAAACAAAAGACAGCAAACATGATGGGCAAGTGGAGTAACAGCCAAGTGCCAATTGGATGGAAATTACAAACTTCAGGAGCATTGAAGCTTGATATAGGTATTGATCCACAGCACATGATTAAGACAGATGATCCATTTAACGGAGTCATGGAAGTAATACAGGCAGTTAAAACCAACTCAGCCGGGCATGACCTATCTGAAATGCTAGTATCTGCACTAGAGACTATACATACCCAACAAAATCCTGTGTTTCCAGGTCAAATAGGTAATATGCCAGCGATAAGAGATTACTTTGGCGAGATTATGGGACCAGTTGCACTTATGAGTGATATGGTCGGCGGCCAAGCAGATGACGCCAAAGCAGAGTTATTAAATGGTCAACCGTGGGGAAGTTGTAATGTATTTTGGCCCATGGCAATGAATGCTCCGCTAGTTGATAGTTACCTCACAGCACCAGATGGTACTAGAGTGGGTATTAGTAGCAAAGGCGGAGAAGGTGCAAAAGCAAGTGTTAAGAATATATTTGATGGTATTGCTAAAGCACCGGATGAAATGAAAGCACAATATCAAACAACCGTAAACATTGTAAATATTGTACAAGCCAATAGTGCAAAAGACGGACCGTTTAGATTAGCAGAATTATACCAACAACTACCGGCTGGGTTAGAAGAAGAAATAAACAGCTACATTCAAGCAGGCAAACAAGATTACGCAGGCATTAGTCCGGCGGCAACTGAATTGTTTAACTACGGAACGCCTAAACAAGGTATTCCGGGATTTAATACTGGTTTTGCACTGTTAGCTCTACTGGCTAAAAAAGTATCAAACATAATCAACGAATCTGGCCCAGAGTTTGGACAAGGCTGTTTGGCATTCATTAACCAATCCAGTATTATACAGTTATATCTCAAGATGGGTAAACAAGGACAAGACACTATGGTGTCGAGTTGGCGGGCAATATATCCACCCAATTTCCGAGGCACAGTTACACTTGACGGAAGTAAAAACTATTACAGTTCACGGATTGGCGGCAAGTTCGCGTTCAAACTTTAAATAACGGTGTTACTAGACTACAGTAAGATTTATAGTAAACAAACTATGGATACTTCTGATGGAAGGATTAGTTACTCACAAGGCATGTTAAAATTTGGTGATGCCTTAGCCGCAATAGGTTATGCATACGGTATTCCTTATTCCAAACTAATAGAAACGTTCCCTCAGGTTAAAGTACATAATAGATTTGAAAACCTTCAATTAAAGCACCCGGGCATATACGATTCACGCAATATCACAACTGTATACTCTGCCCAAGACCAAATAGATTTTATTAAAGACAACTATACTCGCATACCTAAAAATATATTAGAAATAGGCGGCGGCAGATTAGAAGTAGTAACGGTCCTAGCAGAAATATCAAGACAACTAGGCGTAGCACAAACTATTGTAGTTGTAGAGCCAGGCGAACATGCTCAAGAATACTTGCGAGAAACAGCAAGAAAATACTTTCCGAGTACTTGTTCTATATTGCCAGTTATTAATCTTATTAATATGCCTTTACATTCGGTAGAAGGAATAGATTATAGTAAGTTTGATACTATTTTAATGGTAGAGAGTTTAGAGCATATATTACCAGATCAGTTTGATCCTTGTATGGAACAGATAAAGCAACAATTTAAAGGATCATTTATTGTTACTAACTGGTTAGAATATCATCCTATTGCAGTAGGTCAATATGCTCCAGCAAATGTGCATTGTAGATTAGTAGACGATGCATTGTACGACAGTTATGCTACAATGGGCACGGTTAAGCATAGAGATCGTAGCCATCTTTGGATAGATTCTTAACAAATCTTTGTTAAATAGTGTTATGCAATTTGCTGACATTGAAAATCCGTTTATTAATTTTTTATACAGTTGTAATAAGGCTAACTTATTAGAACATGTACCAACACATGCCCGAACTTCGTTGTACGGAATGTGCCCACAGTTGTCTGATTACTGGAAACCTTTAAATGAGTTACATAAAGGCATTAAAACAATTTATGTAATTAGTCTTGATGGGATTGGATCTAAAGAATTATATGAGATATGGGAACAACACCGGTATACTTGCAACCCATTAATACCAGGATACATGCAACAGACAGATTCGGTTATAGTATTTGATAATAGTGCTGAAGGGCATTGTGATGATTACATGTTTAAGTTTATATCACAAGTAGTCAGTCATTATGAATTAGATTCTACTAAAACATATTATTGTAATAGCAGTACAAATATAAATGACCTCCAATCAAAAACACCTTATACTAACTTTATTACATTTACAGCTGATAATTATTTAGAAGATGCTATGACCGATTTGCATGAAGAACTACAACCTATGTTAGCACCATTGTTATTCAAAGAAGAAGCAGAAGTATTCGATATTGAAATGAACTTATCTAAAAAGTTTCTTTTTAGTTGCTTAAACAATGCACCTAAGCCTTATAGAGCACTATTGCTCGGAGCAATAGCCGAAAGCGGCTTAGACGGCTTCTGTAGTAGTCCTAGAGTGCCATATGACCAGCTTTATGGTAGTACAATAACGTATTTAAGCGAAGAATTGATTAAACAAACAATCTCTAAAGCAGATTTTAAGATTGGGCTAAAATGGCTAGATAAGTTAGAAGAACATTACCCTATTATATTAGACAATCCTAGTGAAGACAGTATTCATATGAAAGAGTTGTCTGCAGATGAAGAATTTATTAACAATTTATTTGATTGCGATCTAAACGTAGTAACGGAATCAGTTGTTGATAACAACTTGTTTGTGTCAGAAAAAATATATAAGCCTATTATTATGTGTCAGCCGTTTATTGTGTTAGGCCCTACTAACGTATATAACTACATTAATGAATTAGGATATAATACTTTTGATTATATCATAGATAATAAACTAATGAATGTAGACCATAACATTATTAGTAGAATTAAACGTATAATAGATGCACTCAATACACTTAAAAACACTAAAGCAAACCCTATTGCATGGCAAACACTTAATGATAAGATAGCAATAGATGTTGTACATAATTATAACTTATTTAATAAGCGAGTACATGGTTTAAAGACCGCCGGACTAGAAAGTTTGGATGGGTATTTTAAATATCGCCCCGGTTTAAAACAGCCATTATATAGTTAATAGTATAAATACAAGTATGAAGATTAGTGAAATATTTGTAAATGAATCAATGGGAGGAATGACTTCCGCAGGATCAATAGCTACAGTGGTAAAACCATTAACTAGTGATGTTCAGCGTGTAGTACAACGACCTAAGAAGCCTAAAAAAATTGGCGGCAAAAAGAAACCTGGACCAAAGACAGAAACGACGACTAAGTCCACAATCATAAAAAGATAATTTATGAGAATTTTGCAATCAAAAAATGGCTCCACGATAGTCCACTCAAAAGAATTCCAGTTCTTTGACCGATTACGTCACGAAAACGGTATATATGAGTGTGACTTAAATGAATCTGAGCTTTACTCAGCAACCCAACTACGTCAAAGAGGTGTAGTATTAAAGGTGAATGAAAATGGTAAAATTAAATACAAAGCCTACCCCCAAGACCAAGACCAAACCTAAGAAACTTAGAAGCAATTTAGCGGCTAAGAAGAAAAAAGAACTTTTAACTAGGCTAGAAACTACTGTAAACAATGTAGCAACTAAAGGTTTGTATTTTGTTTCTGGTTCCAAGGAATCTTATTATAAAGTAATTGATAGTAAGAATAGACGTATTACATATACCGATATTAGTATTTCAGAAGCCGCTGATGCAATTAAAGAAATTTTAAATAAAGCATCTATAAAAGACCATGCAGTACTTATTAAGCAACTAAATTTAACAGTAGCTAAACATCAACCTGCTCTAGATAAGTTAATAATGGATCTTAGATTTTACCACCACACACTTGAAGTTACTGAAGACTTTGAAAAGGTGTGTATAGTTGAAGCCAGAGAGCAAGATGCTTATGGCAAATATTTGTATTTAAAAGACGACTATATTGGCAGTTTATACATTAACAGGACCCATTACTCACAGGGTATCACAAACATAGCAACATTTCGTTAAAAAATTCTTCTTATTTGATAAATACAATTAACAAATTTATAATATCGGGATATACTATGAAAATAACAAATTTTAATCAATCTCCTGCAACAAAGATTGCAAAGATTAACAAATACCTACAAGAAGCACACGGCGTTAAAGTCGGCGGCTTCCATACCAAAGACGAACTTCAAGCTGTTAGAGAACAAGCTGAAATGCAAGTCATTACATTAAGAAATACTAATAAGAAATTTAACTTGGACCCAGACTATGCAAAGTATCTAGGTGTTAAAGATGTTATTGATGTTATGATGGCAGAAGGCATGTACGCAGAAGGTCCTGCGGCATTAGGCATGAAGAACGAAGTCCAAGAAACTGTTAAGCAATTAATGGACAGTGGTTATACAATGGACGAAGCTAGTACAGAATGCATGAACAGATTCAGACAAGATTCCCGATTTGCGTATGATGATGATTTTGTATTACCAATAGTTTTAAAAGCGGCTAAAGACTACTATGAGTCATGTGGTTCAACACATGAAGGCATGTACGAAGCTCCAAGCACAGATTTAGGTGAGAACTTACTTAGTGCATTAGCAAAAGAGTGTGGTGTAGAGTTAACTGATCCATCAAGCATTGATGCTATTGAAGAAAAGTTAAACATGTTTGCATCAGTAAGTGGTAAGAGCAGAGATTCAGTAGCTGGATTTTTAAATAGTTTAGAAGAAGATGCACTAACAAGTGGCATCCAAATGTTTGGTGCTAAAATTGGCGAAGCAAATAAGCCTGACTTTTTAGACCTAGACAAAGACGGCGATAAAAACGAGCCAATGAAGAAAGCGGCTAAAGACGCCAAAAAAGAAAGCATGTTTGATGACATCATCGACAACATGTTAGCAGAAGAAGTAGACGTAGAACAAGCAGAAGTTGTTATGGCGGCAAGAGCCTTAGCAGACGATATCCAAGATATGATTGCTAGACTAGGCAAAATGCAGAACGAAGATGTTCCTGCAATTGCTGACCAAATGAGAGCAGAAATGGGAGCGGAAGTAGCCTCTGGTTTTAACTCACAAATGGGAACAACATTGTCAACACACTTAGAAGCAACAAAGGCTACTAAGGATGCAATGGAAACAGCAATAGCACAAATTACTGGCGAGGCACCGTTAGGCGCACCTGGTGGAGATATGGGACTTGCTGATGTCGAAGAGCCAATGCCAACTGAAGAGCCAAGCATTGACGACATGGCTATGGATACTACAGAACCTGCCGCGGCTGGCCCAGAAGATGAGCCACTAGGTAGAGCACCAGTAGAGATTTAATTATGAAAATTGCTGAAGTATTTTTACTGGAAGCATATTTCGATGACCTACAAAGTGCTGTAATGGATCGATTGGCCCAGTACAACTCGGACGAGCAGTCGACTATCCCAACAGAAGAATTTAGACAATCACTAGCAAGTGACGGTTTTTTGTTGAGTGTCACTGAATTACAAAAAGCATTAACAGACATGGACGCAGTAACAAATGTTGATGCTAACACTATTACCCCGAAAGGTGCTATAGATAGCGAACTAGCAAATGATATGGAACCTCAAGTTGATGTACATAGCATGGCAACAGATCAATCTATGTCAGATGTTAACGCATCACTCCCACAGTAGATAACTTGTGAGGCAAATGTATTTTAATTTGCTATCGCCTGGCATCTCACATCTTCCTATCTGGAAAGTTGAAGTCCCCAAATTAAAAGAATTCGACGAATCGTTATTAGAAGACGACAAATGGTTTATAGATGATTTTGGCAAGACTGGCGATAATATACCAGAGCAACTTAGATTTAAAGTATTAGATTAACTAACAGAATAAATAATTATATAATTTAAAACAATTAGAGGGCTACCCATCAAACACACAGCAGATTTTGCCTCGCAGATAGATATTCAAATCTTTGAAAAATTTAATGCATCACACGAAGAAATTAGTCTTAGTATGGTTAAGGCAATTACTCGTGGCGGTGATCCTGCATTTTATAAACAAGCACAAATACGTGAAGTAGCACACGACTATATAGAATCTCAAGATAGCACTTATACAATACAACCAGATGCCTTGCCCACAGAAATACCTTACATAAATTTTGATGTGCCTGTTGATAATTCCGAGCTTATAAAACGTTCGCTGGCCTCTGCAAGTTCTATTAGCGGAAAGAATTTCCAGCAAATGCATTCTGCAAGTTTTAAACGTGGACAACAAGAAGAAACAAAATACCAGACATTATTTGAGATAGACAGAATTGGCTGGTATAATGCTTTTCCAAAAATAAGTTATAAACTTAATTCACTAGGTACTCGTAATCATATGGAATTTGACGACTTGACTGAAAACGAATTTATTCCTGCATTCGGTGATAGTAATACTTTTGGTATGGGACTGCCTGAACACGAGTTGTGGTATAATAAATTAGGTGAGGAACATCCTGTATACAATGCTGGAGTTATAAACGGTAACTTAACAGATGTATATTTAATGATGACTAGCATGTATAAAAGCAAGAAGTTCAAGAAGGCATATGTAGTAACACCACATGCAGAACGTTGGACTGGAGTTTCAGATGCAGGGTACTTTGAAGGCATAACTAACGGAGCACATTATTTTTTAGAACAGTTTGCACATGCACCAGAAGTTTTAAATAATAATACTAGACAATTATACAGATGGATGGCATTACAAAGCATAATAAATTTTTGTGCTGTTAACGACATCGAATTAAAAATATATCAATCAAATACATTTATGCATGTAGCATGGTGTGGAGAACAAAACTTACACATACCTAACTGGTACTTTATTTTTCAACACATGCACAAAAATATTAAAATTGCAAATGAAAGTGGAAACGACCTTTCAGAGTGGCCCAAACATATGGCAAGGGATTTAATACACTTTGGTTCAGAATGGCATGACAAGATGGCAGAACATCTACTAAATATGTAAATGCATATAAGTGAAACAATGGAAACAATTGTAAATCGTGCAACTGTTTACGAACGTTACATACCACACAAAGAATTCTTTACAGACACCTCCGGTCAAATAGAATATACTTTAAACAGTTTATGGCACAGAGATATAGAACTCGAAAGCTATTCCGACTATACTCTAGCAGTAGGATGTAGTCATACATTTGGTATAGGCGTAGATACTCCCTGGCCCACACTTATAGATAACTGTTATAATGCAGGCATACCAGGAGCAACAGTACACGACATGTGTGACGTTGCTATGGACATATATAGGATAAATCCTTATAAACGAGTACTAATGTTTGCCCCTCACGGCGAGCGATTTTTGGTGTCCCCTAAGGGCAAAACCACAGCATTAATGCCGTATAGCGAGGATGCAAACCGGTATAAATCGGTTGACACAGACACTAAAATGCTGTATACTATGAGAAGTATTAATGCATTTAAGTACTTTTGTGAAGTAAATGGTATTGAACACACTATAATCTGTAATAACAGTATACGGTTTATAAGAGAAAACAAGTCCATATTAGTAGATAAAGGTACAGACGGTGTGCATTACGGAAACTTAACTCAACAAAAATTTGCAGGATTATTTAATGCTACTAACTGAAAAAATCGAATATAAGAAATTAGACAGAACAACAACTCCAACAGGCAGAATGTATGTAGGAGACGATAATGTTCCTGTACCTAGTGTTACTACAGTACTAGATAAAACAGCAGACAAAACAGCCTTAATTGCTTGGCGTAAACGTGTAGGCGATGCCGAAGCAACACGAGTAAGTAATGAAGCGGCTGGCTTAGGAACTAAAGTACATAATGCTTTAGAAAATTATATACTAGGCGAAGAATGGGAACCTAAGGGTAATAACTTTGTAAGTATCCTTGCAAGGGATATGACAAACTTAATGATTAACGAAGGATTTAAAGACGTTGATGAAGTTTGGGGTACTGAAGTTGGACTTATTGCTAAAGGTCTTTATGCAGGCACAACAGATTGTGTTGGTATGCATGGCGGCGAAGAAGCAATTATTGATTTCAAGACAAGTAAAAAAATTAAACCTACTAAGTGGGTTCAAGATTATTTCCTACAATGTTGTGCTTATGCAATGGCACATAACGAGATGTATGGAACTAATATTCGTAAAGGTGTAATACTTATGGTTAGCAGAGATGTTGAACTTAAAGAATACATTATTGAAGGCGAAGAGTTTGACAACTATTGCTTAGAATGGACAAAACGTCTAGAACTATATTATAGTAGTTTGTAATGCTTTCCAAGTATTGGACTATATCGTCAAAGCCTCTAGCTGAGGCCGACTCAGACATATTTACACTATCTGCAGAAAACGTAGACGAAAAACAATTAGGTGGTTGGGAAACGCCTGGCTGGTGTATAGTTAAAAACACACATCTCACAATTAACCCTAATCAAAAACCTATATTAGCTTCAAGTTTTATTCTAGAGCATTTACAAGAAGATGCTGTGGGTGTTTGTGTTATGAGTAATAGAGAAGATATTGCCACCGGCGATATTGTTTTCCATAGAAAAGGCATGAGACAGTTTGCTGGACTTAATGCAGATGATTGGGTACAACGTGTACCATGGCAATCAATAGACCCAAGTTTATATTTAAGTGTATTAGGTACGCCAGGCAAAACAGCATGGGTAAGCATGACTGAAATTATGAAACTTAAATCGGGTATGACCGTAGGTATTAGTGGTTGTGCTGGAACAGTTGGAGTGCTACTGGCTCAAATGGCATTAATGCAAGGTTGCACAGTTATAGGATTTACTAGCACACAGGAAAAAGCTGACTGGTTGGAAACATTAGGTGTGAAAGCTATTGTGTCAAGTAATACAACTATTGACAGATTAGATAAAGCAACCAAGGAGTTAGTGCCAGACGGATTTGATGCATATCATGAAAATGTTGATAATGCTCATTTGCTTAATGCTATACAAAATATGAAACTTAACGGCACAATAGCATTGTGTGGTTTAATGAAAAGTTACACACAGCACATGGGACCTGGACCAAATTTATTAGGGACTATATACAAGAACGTAAACATTCAAGGATTTGGAGTTAGCAACTATAAAGAATCCTTATTAGCTAACTTCCACAATTATATGGAAGACAAATACACAGACTTTGAATTTAATCAGCATACAGTAGCCGGAATTATGCAAGTTCCAGCAGTATATAGCGATTTATACAATGCATATGGCAAAGGTAAACTTATAATCAAAATTTAATTGTGTAAAAGTGATAAATACAATTAACAAATGATTGGAGTTTAATAGTGTCACACAGCGACGATGCAAATCTAAAAGTAATAATTTCGAGAATCCAGCAAAGACGGGGTCTGAAGCAGGAGTTACCTCAACCTTTGCGACCTGGAGAAATCGGGTTTGCAACAGATAGCCGACAAGTTTATATTGGTGCCGATACGGCAGATGCAACAAGTAACACATACAACAAACAGGTTGTATTTGAAACTACACAGAATGCACAAGATTTAACTAAGGCAATGGCTAACAGCCAAATTATTAAGTTTGAAGTACCCCACATTAGATTCCCTAAAGGATCTGGTAACTTTAATAGTGCAACAAAGCAAATAAGCTGGAACGCAACTACAAGTTCTACTTATACTATTTCAGATGGCACTACAGCAACAAGAACTGTTTTCCCAGCTAATGTTACAGGCGTTGGCACACCATCTATTAACCAAAACGCAACCAACAGCACGTTCAATGCAGAAAACTTAACTGTTACTATTGGTGGCAAAGCACAGACTGGTGATGACGATGGAACAGGAGCTACAGTTAATGCGGCGTTCGATTACAACTTTATAAGTGGTAGTGGCTCAGCTTCAGATCATATTATTAATTTTAGAAGTGCTCCAGCAAACAGTCAAGACGTAAGTATTTCATACTACGGCAACACTCATGTTATTGCTTTATTAACAGCCAGTGGCGCAGTTACTAACGGAGCAACTACATCAGGTTTTTATGCCAACAAAGGTATTCCAGAATGGCAAAAGTTAGACCATAACAATGTTTTTGTTAATGGTGAAGTAGGTACAGGATATATTGGATTAGCATCAAAACATATTGATGTAGTAGGCACTGGATCAGGTATAGCAAATATAGCCAGCGTAACAGTTGGTAATGTTATTGCCGCTAAGAATCCATCAGACGTAAGTTACTATGGCGGAAGTGCAAGTTACAATGCCGCTAAATATTCAGGCACAACAGTAACATCAGTTGTAGGCAGTGGAATTATAACATTTACATCTGGTACTACAGTACTTGGATTAGCACATCAGGGTAGCAATCCTACTAACGGCTCATACGAGTATGTTTATATAGAAGGATTGAATCCAGCAGGCGTTACAGAAGCAGGATACTTACACCAAAAGATTTTACCAATTAAGAACACAACAGATGTTGCAACATCATTATTTATAGTTGACACTCCAGCAAATGCATTCACAGTTGCTAGAGCAGTTACATCAGCAGGATCCGGAGCCACACTTACTATTACAGGTAATACGGACGGATTGTCGGTTGGCAATTATGTAGACTTTGCAGGAACTAATGCAACAGAATTTACAAGTAACCCATACGCAATTACAGGCGTAACTGGAACTACATTTACAGTAGCAAACACTGGTAGCTCAGTAACAGGCGCTAAAGCAAATAACTTAACAGTTGTACCATTTAACAATGTAACAAGAACAAACGTAGTGGTAACATCCGCTAAAAACGGATTAACAACAGCACAAAACGTAACATTTAGTGTAGCAGTTGGATCTGTTAACGCGGCAACATCAACAGCAGTTATTAATGCTGGCACAAATACATTTGAAGTTGTTAGTGGAGATGTAGCAGAATCTGTAACAGGAACATTTAGTCCTGTACTAACAAACATTACAGCAAACGTCGGAGTTACACCAGCTGTAACAATTAGACTAGCTCCTGCTAGTGGCGACAAAACACTTAATAGTGCGGTAGCAGATATTAATACACATGGCAATTGGGTAAAGGCGGCACTTATTCCTGGTAGTACAGATACTACATACGTTAGAAGCAGTGACCAAACTGAATATCTTTTATTCAATGATCCAAATGATGGAATAGATTCTTGGGGCAATATAGGTATTAACTTAGCACTAGCTGATGCACTAACAGTAGGAGCTCAACATAAGTATTTGAAGAGCACAAAAACTGTTAAAGCAAAATTTGAAAACTGGTTAAAATTACTTACAGCGGAACATGAGCCTAACGTATTAACTACAGTTTACATGAACGACCAGTACGAAACACTTAATCCGTTTGCGACATACAGTTTAGATATTAACAGTACAACTGGCGAAATAGATTTTGACGGACACGAAGAAGCTGGTAACTTTAGCGAACTAGTTAACAAACTTTACTTTGAAAAAACAAATGCAAATATTAAAGGCTTAACTACTATTAAGACTAATATTGAATTGTTAACTAACGAAGCAACAGCGGCAAGTAGTGCCACAGCAGAATACAGTGAACCAAATGCAATAACACTAACAGAAACTAGTACACCAGTAGCAGTTAGTTCATTAGGTACAGACTCTACTATTATTGATACAATGATGGTCGACTATGTTATTGATGCTAGAATGAGCGGTGGATTGTTTTATAGCAAAATTGGTACGTTACAGTACTCAGCTAATCCAAATGCAAATGCTGGCGCAGGCACAGTTATTATACAAGACCTAGGCACAGAATACGGTGATAGTGGTGTTACAATAAATGATGGTGTGCAGTTTACTGCCGCTATAGCAAGTGGTACAGTTACAGTTAATGCGGCTTGTACAGTAATTCCAACTCCTGGTAACGTTACTATGAAGTATGTTACTCGAAGATGGAAATCATTCTAAACTAAGCGTACTAAAATATGTTTGAAAAACACACTACAGTAGAGACTCGCCTTGAGCAATTCAGGGAGTTACGAAAGTCAAATCTATCAATGAACGCCATTGTAGAACGGTTTGGCAACATAAAACCCCACAACAGATACCTCGATTATTACTCCCCCGACACCTGGCCCAAAGCCTTCGATCTTATTGAGCAAGGTCACTTTGATACCACATCTATATCCATTCTAATGTACCAAACTTTAGGTCATCTAAATTACCTAAAACCAGAACTTGTAAGTTGGAAAGTGATAAGTAATAACATGAATGGAAGAGACGGCGCAGTATTTACATACAACTCAATGATGTATAATCTAGACCCTCAAACCGCAATGGAGTCTAATGAAGCTAAGAATCATTACATTACATTAGTTGAATTAAGAAACTTACACATACCTTTAGTTTAAAATTTAGTTGACATTGCACAGCGATGTGCTATAATGCAGTAAAACAATCTACAGGGCAGAAACAAATATTGGGCACACAAACAATGCAGGTAATAAAAAGAGACGGCACGACAGAAGACTTAAACATAGACAAATTACACAGAGTAGTGATGTATGCATGTGAAGGTATTACTGGTGTGAGTGCTAGTGAAGTTGAGATACATTCACAGATCCAATTTTTCGATAAAATTGTAACTGAAAATATTCAAGAAACACTTATTAAAAGTGCCGCAGATTTAATATCTGAAGAGAATCCTAACTATCAATATGTAGCAGGAAGGTTAATTAACTATCACTTGCGTAAACAAGTGTACGGAACATTTACGCCTCCTTGCTTATGCGATATTATCGACGATAATATTAGTGCTGGTTTTTATGATAGCGAATTTACAGAGCTATATACTAAAGAAGAAATTAATGAACTACAAACGTTCATAGACCATAACAGAGATGAGTTTTTAACTTATGCGGCTATGGAACAATTCCGTGGCAAGTACCTAGTACAAAATAGAAGCACAGGCAAAATTTACGAAACGCCACAAGTAGCATACATGATGATTGCGGCTACATTGTTTGGTAAGTATCCTGCAAATACTAGAATGAAGTATGTTAAAGATTACTATGATGCTATCAGTACTTTTAAAATTTCCTTGCCTACACCGGTAATGGCTGGAGTTAGAACTCCACAAAGACAGTTTAGCAGTTGCGTACTTATTGAGACTGGTGACAGTTTAGATAGTTTGAATGCTACGACAAGTGCTATTGTTAAGTATGTTAGTCAAAAAGCAGGTATTGGTATTGGCGCAGGAAGTATTAGAGCAATTGGCTCGCCTATTAGAAATGGAGATGCAACCCACACAGGAGTTATCCCATTCTTTAAACTATTCCAGTCAGCAGTTAAGTCATGCTCACAAGGCGGAGTAAGAGGCGGAGCGGCAACATTATACTATCCGTTATGGCATTTAGAAGTAGAAGATTTACTCGTACTTAAAAACAATAAAGGCACAGAAGACAATCGTGTTAGACACATGGACTATGGTGTACAGTTTAACAAATTAATGTATGAGCGTCTATTAAGTGGCGGAAGTATCACATTGTTCTCGCCTAAAGATGTTCCAGGACTGTATGATTCATTCTTCGAAGACCAAGACAAGTTTAAAGAGTTATACGAAAAAGCAGAACGTATGACAAGTATTAATAAGAAAAGCATTCCAGCAATTGATTTGTTCAGTGCTTTTGTAACAGAAAGAAAAGACACAGGTAGAATTTACTTAATGAATGTTGACCATGCAAACACACATGGCTCATTTATTGAAGACCTAGCACCTATACATCAAAGTAATTTATGTTGTGAGATTGATTTACCTACTAAGCCGTTAAATGATATTAACGATGAAGAAGGTGAGATTAGTTTATGTACATTAAGTGCAGTCAATTGGGGTGCTATTAAAACACCTGAGCAAATGCATAAAATTACTAACTTAGCCGTTAGAGCATTAGACGAGCTACTAGATTATCAAGACTATCCAGTTAGAGCGGCTGAACTCAGCACTTATAACAGACGTCCGTTAGGCGTAGGCATTATTAACTTTGCATACTGGTTGGCTAAAAATAATACATCGTATCAAGATCCAGATTTTGAATTAATTGATACGTGGGCAGAAGCATGGAGTTATGGACTTATTAAAGCCAGTAACGACCTAGCAATAGAAAAAGGTGCATGTCCTAAGAACATGGAAACAAAATACGGACACGGCATTACACCTAACCAAACATACAAGAAAGATGTCGACGAATTAGTTAAACATAAAGAACGTATGGATTGGAAAGGTCTTAGAGCTAGTTTAAAAGAACACGGTATTCGTAACTCGACACTAATGGCACTTATGCCAGCTGAAACATCAGCACAAATTAGTAACAGTACAAACGGCATTGAGCCACCACGCAGTTTTGTAAGTATCAAACAAAGTAAGCATGGTGTATTAAAGCAAGTAGTACCAGGCTATCCTAGACTGAAAAACAAGTATGACCTACTGTGGGATCAGAAGAGTCCACAAGGTTACTTAAAAATTATGGCTGTATTACAGAAGTATATAGACCAGGGTATTAGTGTTAATACTAGTTACAACCCAGAACACTACGAAGACGATAAAGTTCCTATGAGCGTATTGCTACAAGATATCATTACTTTTTATAAATATGGTGGCAAGCAATTGTATTACAATAATACACATGACGGGCAAGGCGAGATAGACATCAATAAAGATGATCCATTACCACTTACGGAAATAGAAGAAGATGATTGCGACAGTTGTAAAATATAATGTCAGTATTTAAGGCAAATAAAAAACGTGACCACAATAAGGTCAAAATGTTCCTCGATGGGAATGTGGATATCCAACGGTATGATGTACTAAAGTACAAACAATTTGATAAACTAACCGATAAGCAGTTAGGTTTCTTTTGGCGCCCAGAAGAAGTAGATATTTTAAAAGATGCTAAAGACTTCAAAGACTTAACAGACTTTGAAAGACATATTTTTACAAGTAATCTCAAAAGACAGATACTACTTGATAGTGTGCAAGGACGCTCACCTAATCTTGCTTTCTTGCCTATAGTAAGTTTGCCAGAGTTAGAGACATGGATTGAGACTTGGGCATTTAGTGAAACTATCCACAGCAGAAGTTATACACATATTATTAGAAATGTCTTCTCGAATCCGAGTAAGGTGTTCGACGAGTTACTAGACATTAAAGAGATTGTTGAATGTGCAGATAGTATATCATCAAACTATGATAGACTAATGGATTACAACGACCTCCGCAAACGTGGTCTTACAAGTTACGATGAATACGAACACAAAAAACGTATTTGGTTGTGTTTAATGAGTGTTAACATTTTAGAAGGTGTACGTTTTTATGTATCCTTTGCATGTAGTTGGGCCTTTGCTGAACTTAAAAAAATGGAAGGCAATGCTAAAATTATTAAACTAATTGCTAGAGATGAAAACGTTCACTTGGCAAGTACACAGCAAATGCTAAAGTTACTGCCGTTAGAAGACAAGGACTTTGCTAAGATTAAACTAGAAACAGCAGACGAATGTAAGCAAATGTTTGTAGATGCTGTTGAGCAAGAAAAAACATGGGCTGACTACTTATTTAAAGATGGTAGCATTATTGGACTCAACGCAGAACTGTTAAAACAGTATGTAGAGTTTATTGCTGGCAAACGAATGAGAGCAGTAGGCATAGCATCAGATTACAACACTGGCACAAACCCTCTACCTTGGACAATGTCTTGGATAGCAGGAGGTAGTGTCCAAGTTGCACCACAGGAGACCGAGATTAGTTCGTATGTTATTGGTGGCACTAAGCAAGACATCGACAACGAAACACTAAAAGGGTTCTCGTTATAAGGTTATGAAAACGGCATCAGTTACCGGAGCATCAAATGGAATTGGCAAAGCAATAGTAGACTTGCTAAAACTCAATCAGTATTCTGTACTGGAATTTGATATAGAAAGGGATATAAGCGTTCCTGAAAATAGACAGTATATAGTTAACGAATCTATAGATTGTGATGTGTTTATTAACAATGCCTGGACCAGTACCATTTCACCTGAAAGTCAACTTGATATGTTTCAAGATTTTGTAACAGCATGGCATGATGACAAAGACAAGCATATTATAAACATGGGATCGCTAATGAAATCTACTCCACAATGGCTTATCGGCAAAGCGAATGAAGATGAAGACGATCATCAATTTATCGATAAACGCCGACGTGCCAATATATACAGAGTGTCTAAAAAAGATTTATATAAACATACTATCTTAAAACATTTAGATGCAAGTATACTATGCAAAATATCAATAGCACAACCAGGGTTTACTAAAACAGAATTTGCACAAGAATATATGTTTTCACCTGGCAGAGACCATCAAGAAATGATAGAAGTGATGCAACCAGCCCAAGTAGCCAGGCAGATATTGGATATAATAGAATCACCCGTGCATGTAATAGAAACAAGTTTCAGATTAAGATGAAAACGGTAGCGATCACTGGTCATCTTAATGGTATTGGTAAAGCAACTAATGATTTACTAATAGCTAATGGCTATACTGTTAAAGGTTTTGACATTGAGCATGATATTAACGATCCCGAACAACGCTTTTCAATTCTAGAACAATCTAGAGATTGTGATATCTTTATCAATAACGCCGTTGGAAAAAAAGACTCGCAAAATATTATGTTTGAATTATTCTTTAACGAATGGAAACGTGATAAATCAAAACATATTCTCTCGGTCGGGTCTCTGATGAAATACTTTAACAGTAGAGGAGATGTTATTAACAGAAACGTTTTATTACATCCACCGGACTATGTAGCAACAAAGAAAAAACTTAATAACCAAACAATTGTAGCTTCAAACCAACCAGATACGGAATGTCAGCTAGGCATAATTCAGCCTGGGTTTGTATATACCGAATTTATATCATCGATAATAGAAGAAAAAAACGATCTGCCGGCTTTGACGGCAGACAATGTCGCAGACAAGATTTTGTATATGATAGAAGCTGAAGAAGAGATAGTTGAACTCACATATAGAGTAAGAGGCTCTTTCAAACAATATAGAGATGATAAATAAATAATATGATATGTTTAGCAATTTTAATGATAATGACACAATTAGTATATTAGGAAAAAAGTATGCCAGGAGTAACTAGAGTCGGAAAAGATACAGCAAAAGGTTCCATTTTAGGGACCGGTGCAAGTACGGTATTCACAGAAGGCTCAAGAACAAGTTTACTAGGTGACAAAGTTGCACCTCACGGCAAACCTCCCCACACCGCTCCAACTATAGTTAAATCCAGTACAACAGTATTTGCTGAAGGTAAAGGAGTTGTTAGAAAAGGCGACCCTGCCACGTGTGCTCATACCGCCACTGGCTCTAGTACCGTATTTTCCGGATAATATAACCTAAAAACAGATAAGTATTAACTATGCTGTTAATTCAATTCAACACCTCGATAGATATTTCAATTTTCCCTGTTGAGATAATTCAAACATTTAAACATGACACATATCTTATTGATTTGAACTTGACCGATTATAGTACAATTAACTATATAACAAGCAACTATGACATACTAAGTATGCAAAGCAATGCTGATATGCCGTATATCGACGTATACGAAGCTCATACAACGTCATACACCAACGTTACAACCGAAGACACACTTGCGCCACTTATAGAAAAACTTGACCTACTGAGCATGGCAGAGCCCCATATAGTATGCTTTAGTTGGACAACAGACCGTAACTATATATTAGATTACCGTGTTAAAAAACTATTAGAAGCTGGATTTTTAGTTGTTTGTGGCGGCGGAAATGCAGACTTACCTATAACAGATGTAAGCCCAGTTGCAGTAGACGGTGTAATTAGAGTAGGTGGAAACAAATACAACGGACAATATCAAAACTGGATAGACATATATGATGTAACTGTTCCAGATGTGCCTAACACTCATGAAGCGGCACACATAGTATGCGAACTAATGATTAATAAGAATTTAGAACTAGATTACAGTTTAGGATTTTATAGCGAAAGTACTATTCGTAGTGCGCCATGGCCTCTTAGACTCGCACAAACGCCCAGCACAGCAATTAAATACTATGAATTTATGCCTGTATCCAATTTGCGATACTTTAGCGGAGAGCATTTATTACCAGTTAGAGAAGGCGACACAGTAAGTGTACTGTATGGCGGAGTTCCACTAGAAGACTTTACAAGCCCAAGGAACATTCAACTAGACACTACAGTACCAAGAGGGTGTACATTTAACACACAAAGTGGTTGGCTGTACGGCACATTTAAATTTAAAGTACCTATGTTCCATAGATTTTTAGCAGACATAAATGGGCAGTTATTCGAGTATCACATTATAAGTGCTGACGCAGATACTAAGCCAGACTTTGCAGAATGTAAACAAAAATATTTAAACCAGCCATACGATGCTCCACCATTTACTATGAGAGAGTATTGGGTGCCTATGGCAAGACCTATTAAACTATTAGAGCCAGGCGACCCATTTATTAGAACTTTTAATTTAAACGACTTACATTTATATAGGAGTTACGAATGAGAGGTGTAACTTTTAGTGAATTCGCCGGCGGACAAAATGTAGAAATGTTTTTACATGCTCCTACACAATTACCTGGCACACCAATGCAAGAAGCTGTTAAGACAGCAATAACCATTAGAGAAAAATATACAAAAGATTTATATGTATGGTGTGATTATAGTGTACAACATATCTATTCACAGATAGCCATGCAGGCTTTTACAATGGCAGACATTCCATTTGTAGCCGCAATACCAGTTTTAAGTAATAACCTTAGTAAACGTGAAAACGATTGTACTATTGCATATTGCGAACAGCGAAATATACCGTACAAACTTTTCCATATAGATGTTCCTGCATTTTTTGACAGTGAAGAGTTTGAATTACACGGAGAAACATTCCCAACAACCCAACCACAGATGACTATAGTTGGCAAGTTCTTTTCCATGCTACCGGATTGTTGCGTAGTGTATCCCGGATTTATGATGCACATAAGTAATAGTGATTGGACAAGAACTAAGAACAATGGCTTTATGCCTTTTGTTCCACATGTAACACAAGAACATGCGGCTGAACACCATGGGCTAGAATATACAAATTTCCAAGAGCATTATGTTGACATGTATACTAGTTGGATGTTTACCCAAAGTTATGGCGAAGTATTAAAGTCGGCAACACAGGAATTTGTTGACAATGCACCACATAGATATTATCAATATGAGATGCGAACAATTAAACAAGCTGGGTTTGATATTAAACCAACAACAAACAAGCTAATTGGCATTGAAAAACTCAAAAGTCACTTCGGTCATGATAAATATGATAAAGAGCTACGTCAACGTCTAGTACCATTTAGCCCACTAACCTTGAAGTATGCCAGTTTACAATACACAGTAAAAGTAGACACAAAGCTGAAGGAGATGTTGCAAACATACCATGAGACGAATTTTGAATTCTTTAACAAACTTTTTTAACGATAAAGCAAAAGCAAACTTTTGGCTTTACACCTTACCGGTCCAATTAGTAGGCTGGTGCATAATTCCTATTATGGCATACAACGGCGATTGGAATTACTTATGGTTAAGTCTTATAACATATTTCTTGTTTGGATGTGTGGGAATGGCTATAGGACTACACAGATATTGGGGCCATGCATGTACTGAGATGCCTAAATGGAAAGAACGTATAATGACAACGTGTAGTGTGTTTAATGGATACGGCGCAATCTTCCCTTGGGTTATGATACATACCTCTGGACACCATAAGAACGCAGACAAAGAAGGAGACCCACATAGTCCACTACAAGGATTTTGGCATGCCTTTTTAACATGGCATAGGGAACAAAAATATTTCGACCAGCACATTGATAGAAGAGTGCTAGTCACATACATTAGGCGCGGATTTGTAAACGACAAATACTACCAGTTCTTAAATGACAATCATTTAGCAATTAACTACGGAACAGTATTATTAGCATGGTTATTGTTTGGCTGGCAAGTTGCACTATACGGTATTGTGTTCGGTATATGGTCAACACTAATGAATACAAGTACGGTAACAGCACTAAGTCATTACAGTTGGTTTGGGTATAAAAACTTTGAAACTAAAGACAATAGTGTAAACAATAGAGTAGGCGCAATACTTACATGGGGCGAAATGCTACATAACAATCATCACAGATATTGGAATGCACAAAGCAACAGCCACCATTGGAGTGAAATAGATATGAGTGGGTGGGTTATAAAATATCTACTCAAGAAGAAAGACTGATGTTATTTTACTTAATATTCTTTCCAATTGCTCTTGCAAGTTTAGGCTGGAGTCTATTTAATGGTAGTTTAGAATTATGGGTAGCAACATCCATATTTACATTTTTATACAGTGGATATGGAATTAGTGTTGGCTTCCACAGATTACTAAGTCACGGAACATTTAAAACATCTGAAACTATACGAAAGTTATTGTTATTTTGGGGATGTCAAGGAGCTCAAGGCTCACCGGTCACATGGAGTTTGATACATAATAGAAGTCATCATGCTTACACGGATACAGACAGAGATGTACATACACCAACAAAAGGTATATGGTATTCATTATTTGGATGGATATTTCACAAAGAGAACCACGAATTTGCACGAAAAGAATTGTTTAAGATTAGAAAGCAATTAGATCCGTTTGCATTGTGGTGCCATAAAAATTATAATATGTTAATCATATTGAACTTGGTAGTTATTGGATTACTAAGCGGATATATGTTTGGCGGCAGATTTGTACTTGCAAGTTTAAATGCAAGTATTTTAAGTGTGGTAATAAGTGGTATAGTTAATTGGCTAGGTCACTACCCTATTAAAGGATTAACATACACAGACTACAAAATGAATAACAAAAGCACAAACAATCCTTGGGCAGTATTTTTAACATGGGGTGAAAGTTTACACAACAACCATCATGCAAATCCAAGGAGATTAAGTTTCGCCACTAGATGGTATGAATTGGATGTTGGATTATGGATGATAAACCTAATAAAGAAATCTTAAGAACTTTCTTTGATGGCAAAATAGGCTGTATTGAGTACAGCGAAAAATGGCGTCCTCAATTGGAAGAATTTTGCCGTGTAGCAAAAGACTTAGGATATGTTAATAACGAATCACCTGAAGCAATGAAAGTAGATGAAATACAATACCATTGTATGATTCATATCCCAACAAACAGAATATATGCCGTAGCTGGTGTACAATATATGCCTGAATATAGAGAAGGATACTATCGTATCTGGACTAGGCTTTCTAGAATACCAATGGAAGATATACCAATGACCAGGATGACCAGATACGGACGAGGCGAAATGCCTGAGTTTGACGGTCTACTGTATTTTAATTGTGACTGGGCCTGGAAACAATCTAATTGTAAAGCAACATTTGGCACAACACTAGCCAACAAAGCCTATGCAGATAATTATGTTAGAAGTGCAAACACTATAACAGATTATGTTGCAAAGAACTGGTGGAGAAGGAAAGGCATAGCAACACCAGAAGGTATGACAGAATTTTATGGAGTTCCACAAGTAGTTTGGAATATGCATTTTGATAAATTTAAGGAGTTGTCGTGAACAACGTAAAAAGAGTTATTTTTGATGTACAGAGTGCTAAGAACATCTTTTGGGACGATACCCCAATTAGAGTTGGAGCATTATTAACAATACCAGATAAGTTTAAAGGCAACCAACCGTTATGTATTATAAGTCATGGTTCAGGTGGACTTGGTGCTGATACTGATTTATTTGTAGACAGTCTAGGTAAACATGGTATTGCCACATTATGTGTCGATAGTTTTACAGGCAGAAGCATGGAAGCCATTGGATGGAATGACTTTAGCAGTTATGTAAGTCCAAAGATGAGAGCAATGGAAACAGTAGAAGCATACAAGTTCTTATGTGATAACCACAAGAATATGTTCGCTGGCATAGATTTACAACGTATAGCATTTGTAGGATTTAGTTGGGGAGCAGATTCAGTAGCAAATGTCATTGCCCACTATAGCGAAATACTACCTAAGAAAACATTCTTTTCATTATGCTATGGGAACTTATGGCCCTTTGAGCAAGAGTTTTACAAAGCAAAAGACTGGGACGTTACATGCTACCACGGTGCAGATGACCTTTGGACTAGTGCAGAAAAAAGTAAAATATTTGCACAAGAAACAAACAGTCAATTTGTAGAGTTTATGGGCGTAACACATGGATTCACAAAGCCTGGATATAAGAAAGAAATAGCAAAGCAAGTGATAATAAATCATCATGCAGACTTTCCAGTACCCACAGACCTAAAGCAAGTGTACAGCTGGATACAAAAGGGCAAAGTTTGGGAAGATACTGAATGGAAGAAAGTAGATGCCCCATTAGACTATGACCAAATGGCAACAGAAAGAGTATTAGCGGATATAGTTAACAAACTCAAATCATAGATAAATACAAGTATGAGTAAATTACTTTGGGTCAAAGGACCTCATACCACAGATCCAGAACGAGCAGTACAAATACAATGGAGTATGGGTAATACCTGTAACTACAGTTGTGATTACTGTCCACCTATTCTACACAATGGTACTAAGCCATGGATGTCCACAGAACAATACATAAACGTAGTCGATAAAATCTCAGAACACTATAAAGCCGCTGGCAGATTTATGCATTGGGAGTTATTAGGTGGCGAAGTAACTACTATACCAAATTTTGAAGACATAATAAAACGTATAGCATATCACGGATCAAGTGTTACTATATATACTAACGGTAGCAGAACTATACGTTGGTGGGAAGAAGCTAAAACATATTTGTCAGGCGTAGTTATAACATATCACCCATTAACAATGGATGAACAGCATTTATATGATGTTGTTGCTACTCTAAAAGATGCACTTGTAATGGATATAAACATAGCAGGCATTGGCGGACAAGTAGAGCAGTTAAGTACAGTTGCAGATAATTTACGAAACATGTTTACAGATGGAGTACGCCAATCTGTCTACGATGTAAACATAACAATAAAAACTATGTACAACAAGTATTTGGGTGCAGATGCAAATCATAACCAGCAAACAACTTACTACGACTATACTCCAGACGAAATAAAAATAATGCAACGTCCAGGAGTTTTACCTAATCCAAATCATACACCATCAGGTGACCCGGACGACAGCCAAGACCATCCAAAGTTTTGGAGTACAGAATTTATGTATGATGATGCTCCAGCAAAGTATGTACAGAGTCATCAAATTATAAATGAAGGACTAAACAAATTCAAAGGCATGAAATGTGAATTAGGATTTGATAGTTTAAATATTGATATGAATGGCGAAGTAATTAGCAGTTGGTGTGGAGCAAAAAACTTTGGGAACATAACGCAATTAGATAATTGGGAAATTCCAAAAGAGGAAACTCGTTGTCCTTACGAGTTTTGTAATAACCTAAACGACATCAGTATAACTAAAACTAATTAAAAACTTCTGTTTATAAGCAAAAACTATATCGTTGTATAAATATCAACTATAGGCGATATTGTATATAATATTCTCCCAAGTTCATCATATCAACTCGCCACAGTAGGACACAGTAGTGAGTAAACAACGTTTGATAAAAATCCGAAGCCACATGGAAGTACTAGTGTTGCTTACGATTTTTATATCGTCTATATTTGCTTTGGCTCCTGCACTTTAGGAAAATATTATGGGTTGGATAGAAAAAGAAACTATCGATGCCAGATTTATTTCAGACGATATGTTGGGTAAGAAGTTAAGAAGCGAAGTTATTAATAAGATGTGGAATTTGCCACTAGTTATTAAAACAGGATCATCTAAGGCAAACCCAGGTTTAAAGAATCAAGTATTTAATATACTCGACGACATGCATATCGCAGAAAGTCTGTGTAGAGATGACGAAATAGAAATAGTGAGAGTATAAATGAGAGACGCAACACCGGAAGAACATAAGGAATGGATGGAAACAGACTACTTTATGGCAATGAAGTTTAATCCAATGGTGATGTTTGTAGTTATACCAGCACTGGTACAAATTACAGTGTTCGGTTTTATGCTATTATCCTTTGCAGTAACTAATGTACTCTTTTAGACATATAAGTAAATTATTGTTAGGGGTAGGATCTGCAGAAGATGAAGATTTTGAAGTAACTCCGATTAAAATACTTATAACAGCATTATTAGTTGCATTAGGCTTTCTCGGTACCGTGAGTGTGCTTATTTTAGTAGCAAGTCTGCTGATTTAAATATAAATAGTAGTATGATCCCATACTACTTAGATTTACCTCAACTAGATATACCCCAAGAGCTTGTTGAAAGCAAGTATGTACAACACCCTATGGACTTTTTATCCCCAAGCGGATCAGGCATGGGCGGAAAAAACTTTCAGTACAGAGGCGTACCAACTAATTGGTATTCTATTGTAAAAACTTATTTAGAAAGTGTGCTAACTATACCAGTGGGAAGTTTAACCCTGTTAAACACTAACAAAGACGCTAGTAGCCCATGGCATGCCGAAGGACCTAATACGTTTGGACGTAGGTGTGCATTAAACTTTATGGTTAGCGGAGACTTTGAAAAGTCTTATGTACAATGGTGTACAAGGGGAGAAGAAGAATTAGAAACAAATGACTCACGTGGTGCTTGGTGGGAAGATGACAACATGGAAGTACTTGCAGAACATAGAATGACCATTGGCAAGCCGACCATTTATAACACTATGCATTGGCACAGAGTATTTAACTTCACAGACAACGATAGAATGGTTATTAGTATGGCTATTAATGAGCCTATAGAAAAAATATACGAAATGTATGAAGCAGGAACATTACTCAAATGATGCCGTACTACTTTGAAGTACCAGAGATAACACTTCCGTTTGATGTGTTAAAATATCTAGATAACGCAAACCAGATCCTGCCGGCAGAATTCGCCCTGCGAGGGGACGTGGGCATGAAAAGAAATTCACAAGTGGATACTAATGCCGACTATGTATATAGTTTAGCTCAAGGTAAAACAAGTTCCAAAGAAGCTGGGTGGTATTTAGAAGGCTTCGGAGGAGGAAATCCAAACCAACAAAATACGCCAGATACAGCGAATGACGGCACCGGCATGACCGAAGAACAAAATGCTGAGATGAGTAAAGAATTAAATGCATGGGCTAACGATTTATTAGACATTAGAATGACTAGTGTTAGTTTATTAAGAAGTTTACCAGGCAAAAATGGCTGGTGGCATTGTGAAGGACCATCATTACGCAGTAGAAGATGTGCATTAAACTTTCTTGTAGAAGGAGAAGTAGGCACAACTAAAGCACAATGGGGATATAATAAAAATTGGGGGAATGTTGCACCCGAGCAAGTTGAAAGAATGGGGTATGTTAAAACAGCAGATGTTGAACATATCGAAGTATTAGACGAATATGTTTCTCCAGTACTTAATAGAGGATTCTTTTATAATACTATGTATTTACATCGTAGTTTCAATGAGGAATGTACTAAGCATAGAACAATATGTAGTATCGCAGTTGCTGAAAACATAGATATAAATATAGTACATAAGAAGTATTTAAAAGGAACACTATTCAAATGAGAAACGAGCTACCATATTATTTCGAAGTACCAGAAATGCCTAAGATACCATTTGATGTTTCTCAATACTATATTCCAGATGAAGATAGATTGGTTGCACAAGAAGATAAAAAGAACTTAGACGATATACAGGGTGTAAAGAGTAGAAGCCAGAGTGCAAACTGGTACCAAAGTTATATGAATGTAGAAGAAAATAGTAGAGGACAAAACAAGCGAGACTTTAAAGAAGTTAACTTGTATGAAGAAGTTGATTTTGAACTTACTAAGCTCATGAAAGAATTTTTAGGCGATACATTACATTTACGATTTAACAGTATCCTTATGTTACGAACTCCAGCAAACTGTAACAGCAGATGGCATTGTGAAGGACCTGTATTCCATACTAGACAATGTGCATTAAACTTTCCTGTATTTGGCAACGCTGATGTAATGGAAGGACAGTGGGCAACATTCCCACGTTTTAAAGATATTCCTGCAAGGGAAAATGAAAAGATGGGATTCGTTACTAAGACAGATATGGAAAATACTGAAATATTATGTAAGTGGGACAAGCCAACGATGCCAGCATTTTATAACACAATGATATTCCATAGAGGAATGAATGAACATAGCAACATAGATAGAGTAGTACTAAGTTGTGCCGTAGAAGACTTCAGCGATATTAATGTAGTTCATAGAAAATACTCCACCGGCAAACTTTTTAAATAGCAAAGCATAGTTTTAACTCCATGCTTATTTCATGATAAATATAAGCAACATATTACTATTAGTTATTAACTAGTAGGCAAAGGAGTATATGCAATGTCAAATAAGACACCGTACGAAATTAGATTGGAACTTATACAAGAAGCAAGACTAATTTTACAAGCAAAAGCTGGCAAGGCTGAAAACATGCCAAGCACCGAAGAAGTAATAACAGAAGCCGAAAAACTGAATTCATTCATCAGCAAAAAACCTCAGTAACATTCAAACCACTTTTAGTCATTTGTATTGACTTGTTAGATTAAATATAGTATAATAACAAATATTGTATTGAAAACAACAGGAAGAACATTACAAAATGGCTAAAAAAGAATCAAAATCATCAAGTAACGACCCAGACAAACTATCAACGGATCTTCCAGTAAAAGATGCCCAAGATAGTGATGTACTATACAACTTGCTTGACGCAAAAATAGAAATCCCTATTCAAGTATTACGTGATAAGCATATCTTTATTGCAACGCCTTGTTATGGCGGACAGTTAGGCGAACCGTACTTTAGAAGTATGATGAAACTTGCTATTTTATGCAACCAGTATGATATTAATTTTACTGTTAGTACATTAGCAAATGAAAGTCTAATCACTAGAGGCAGAAACACACTAGTTAGTTTCTTTATGGAACATCCAGAAGCAACTCACTTATTCTTTGTTGATGCTGATATCGAATTTGACCCTAACGACATGTTAAGAATGGTTGCATACGATAAGCCAGTAGTAGTAGGAGCATATCCTAAGAAAGCAATTAACTGGAATAGTATTATTAAAGCCGCCAGAGATGGCACAGAAGAAGATCAGCACACAATTGAAGGGCATAGCTCAAACTATGTTGTAAACTTTGATTTTTGTAAAGACGACGATGGCAAACCAGTTAACCAAATACAAATTAGAGACAATTTAATCAAACTAAAAGATGCTGGCACAGGCTTTATGTGTATTCAGAGAGAAGTTATACAAAAGATGTTTGATCATCACCCGGAACTATCATACGCAAATGACATTAATGTGGATCAGAAGTTTGAAAAACACATGTATGCATTGTTTGACTGTATTATTGATCCAGAAAGCAGACGTTACTTGTCAGAAGACTATACTTTCTGCAGACGTTGGCAAGATATGGATGGGGAAGTTTTCCTTGATCCTAGAACAGCACTTAATCACGTGGGGCATTATACGTTCCGTGGAAATATTAGAAAATTAATCACAGGTTAACACAATGGAAAAGGCAGAAATTACAATAAACGAACCAGGCATAATCAGTATTATTTTACCCACCCGTGGTAGAGTAACAAGTGGAGCATTAGAACGTAGTTTGCTTTCATTACTAGATAACGCAGAACATCCACAACGTATTGAAATTATGTTGGGTATAGATGAAGACGACCAAGAGTCGTTAGACTGGTTAGAAAACACAGCAAAGGATTTTGTTGCTCCGTATAAATGTGGATTAAAAGCAAAAGTATTTAAACCTTTGGGTTATAAGCAATTGCATGTATATGTTAACGTACTATCACATAGTAGTGGTGGCGAGTGGCTGTTCCTTTGGAACGATGATGCAATTATGCAGACACAAGGTTGGGATCTAGAAGTAGATACACATAACGGAGAGTTCGAGTTATTAGCACCAAGTGATAACCATGACCACCCAATGGCTATTTTCCCTCTTATCCCTATGGATTGGTTTACACTATGCGACTGTTGGAGTATGAACTCTCAAAATGATACATGGGTTAGCCAAATTGCAAAAATGAATAACATCTTTACTCGTTGTGAGTTTACAGTATTACACGACCGAGCTGACCTTACTGGTGAAAACGATGATAAAACTTTTGCAGATAGAGAATACATGGAAGGCAATCCAGAAGACCCAAACGACTTTAATCATCCAAGCATGAGTCAAGCAAGAATGCATCATGCTACTAAAATTGACTGGTTCCTTAAACGTACTAAGCAGATTACTGCACCTAGTTACTTTGAGGATATGCTACAAGGCAAAGTTAATCCGTTTGCAAACCTAACAGACGGTCACAACCCAAAAGGAGCTGGACAACTTACCAGCATTAACTCAGAAACTACACATACACCAATGCCAGACGACACGGTATTGAAACTTTAGTATGTCGTTATTTCCTAGACAACCTAGGTTACGATTCTTTGATTTGATGCACGATTCACCCGACTGGAATAAATCGTCCATCTTGGATATCGGCGGCAATAGAGGAAATCTATTATTAGACTCATCGGATATGAATCAGTTAGAGAGTAGAAAGTTTCAACCAGAACAGTACACTTGCCTAGATGTAGACTTAGAAGCAATTGAATACGGCAAAACTACACACCCAACTGCAAACTGGATACACCATAATGCATTTAATAATGTGTATAATCCAAACGGCATGGATGAATTACCGTTACCCTTTGAGAACAACTCGTTTGACATAATATGTGCCTATAGTGTTTATAGTCATACTACATTCAAACAGTTTATACACGACCTCATAGAGATTCTAAGAGTATGTAAGACAGGTGGAAGTATAGCAATAACACTTGTAGACATAGGATCAGCTGAATGGTTCATTGAAAAGAGAAAAGTAGATTACGATGTTAAAAGACCACCAATTATAATAGAAGATATAAAAGCAGTAGGACCGTTGGATTACGTTTACTATGTTGACAACGATTTATTAATAGATGAAATTTACTCTAGGAACAAAATGGACTACTTGGTAACTGTTTATAGCTTGAAATGGTTATCTGACTTCCTAAGTAAAATAAACATCAAAAACACAATTAAATACCCACCCCAAGGGCATGTTCAACGTTCGCTAGTTATTAAGAATAACGACATTGACATTGCTAAACTAAAAGAAAAATATAATAGTCATGCCAATTTAGTTGACATGCTATCACTATGAATGTATAATACGCTTATGAAAAACGAAAACGAAGAAGAAACATCCGCAAATTTAGATATACAAGAAATTTGCCGAAAACATAACGTTGGAAGACACGACCTATGTTTAATTGCAACTCAGGTTGCAAGACTAGGAAACTTCCGTCCAGCAGAAGCATTACAGAAATTATATGAATGTAATGATTTACAGGAATATATGGTATCCTTAAATTTCTCTCAGGAGATAAACATGGATAACCATAATTAGAGTTTAGAGTTTTGAGGTGCCCGAGTGGTATTTCGTATATTAGGTGGGATAGTGCAGTAAAATGCATCATGAAAAAGAGTTGTAACGACCATGCCCAGTAAAGTCCTTAAGTGTACCGCACCTCACATTTGTTTGCTCCCTTCGTCTAGTGGTTAGGACACCGGGTTTTCATCTCGGCAACAGGAGTTCGACTCTCCTAGGGAGTACCATTATACTATTAAGTATACGGTAATAAGCGATAAGTAGTAAGAAGAAAGTTTAGGCTCCTTTAGCTCAGTTGGTAGAGCAACTGATTTGTAATCAGTAGGTCAACCGTTCGAATCGGTTAAGGAGCTCCACCCAGTAAGCCGCGGGTTTCGTATAATGGTTATTATAAGAGGTTTCCAACCTTTTGACGAGAGTTCGATCCTCTCAACCCGCTCCACTTGACAAGCACCACTAATTATAGTATAATAAACGCTATGGGACAATATACTGACAAGATTAATCAAATATCAGAAGACTTTAAGGTCATCGATGACGGTGAATCAGTCAATGCTCTACAAGCCTACAATGGAGTGATGATAATATCATACAATCACGGTGGGCAAACTATTGAAGTATTACGGGACGATATCGAGTATCAGGGCGTACAATATCCCGAAGGGCATATAATAATTGAACCACCAACAGATCCGTACTATATCAAGCTCAAAGCTAAGTATGAGGGCAAGCCAAGTTGGGCAGAACGCCTTGCAAAATGGCACAGAAACCGTAAAAAAGTGAGAAATGACAAAAAACTTACCAAAAATAGTGGTAAAAAAGGTTGACTTAGACCCCATATACCTGTATAATATACATATATTAAGCAATAAGGGAAAGGGGAAAAACATGCAAATATCAAATGAAATGGGAAGAGCGTTTAACAAGGCTATTACTAATCCAGAAAATTTCAACAAAGATGGTTCTGTTAACTGGAACTTCATAGATGCTGATTGTTATATGGATGTTAAACCTGACGACAGTCCATTGTTTAACACACGTGAAGAAGGTCAATCATATATTGATCAATTCGATTACCTTGCTGATGTATGGGAAGGAAAGTATACTGTTCACCAAGTACGTCAGAACCGTATCCAGATTATGCCAGTTACGAATCCAGACTTAATACTGGACCCAAGTAAGCCAGCATATATAGTAAAAACATTATAATAAAAGGTTGACACTGGTGTCATTTTTTGTTATACTATGTATATAGGTTAAACAATAAAACGTAGGAGTTTTTATGTCAAAGTTAGTAATTCAAACACAATATAGAGAGAACTATTCAGCTCATAACGAGGACTATGTGTCCGGAGTTAGTGCTGACCATTGGAAGTTCAAGGGTGGTTCTACTTATGTGGTTGAGAACCTCACGCCTGCTCAGGCAATGAAGATTGGAGTACACGGTATTCCAACTCTTACGGATATGATAGCATATTCAAACCCAGCTTCAGAAGAATACATTCTGGATTACGAGGTTGTTGAGGACGACAATGCGCCTGTTTGTGAAGAGTGGGAAACTCCTTATGTACTAGAGTATGACACAGACATCAAACGATGGAGAGCTACTAAGTTCACTTTCAATGGTGACATGGGTTATATGAAGAACGACATCATCAGCAAAACAGAAAGCTGGTTAGTTGTTGCCGAAGAAGGCGGCAGTGGTCGTGAAGACTACAAGGCATTGTACACAATGTCAGATGGTCATACTGGATTAGGCGACTCTTTTCTAAGAGAGTGGTTTGCCCAAAACGAAAAAGAAGACTCGTAAGCGTTCTTGCTTACAAATTAATATACGCTCTTAGCTCAGCTGGATAGAGCAACAGCCTTCTAAGCTGTGGGTCAGTGGTTCGAATCCACTAGGGCGTACCAAAAACGTAACATTAATAAGGAAAGTAAAATGGAAGTAGACGTGCAACAGCAGATAACATTTGTTGACTACAAGTTTGTCCGAAACTGGCAAAATGGTGGTAACGTTATTATATTCGACAAGGAATTATCAATGGAACAAATGGATGTTCAAATTGGTGATAGCTTTGTAGTAGATATTCGTGATGACCAAGTTTGCTTTGTGGCAGTAGATTTTCAAGAGGAGTTGGAGAAAGAATATAGCCAGCTAGACTTGTTTTCTTCTTAGGCAACAGAGGGATGCCTCTGAAACATAAACTTATATGAGAAAGTTTTGATAGCCCGAGTGGTGAAATAGGTAAACACAGTAGACTTAAAATCTGCCGCCGACAGGCTTGACGGTTCGATTCCGTCCTCGGGCACCAAACTAAGTAGGTCTCATTGCCCTACTATAAATAATCGAATGAGTGGTGCACTCGGCCCCTTGGGTTTTATTCCCCAAGTAAAATAATTGAATGAATGGTGCCCAGGTATAGGCAACACATAATTATTATTAACTAGCATAAGGAGAAGCATGGCATTGAATAAATCAGAGAGTACTATCAAACGAGAGAAGGAAGAGTCTGATCGTTTGGTCCAGGAGTATTTAGATAGAGGCGGCAAGGTAACAGTTTGCGAACCTTTTGCTATTTCTCCACCAAGTGAAAACCCACCCAATAAGTGGGGAGCAAAAAAGAAAGCAGACTGATGGACCGAAACAATAACCCTGACACCGTAAATTCACATAAATAGTAGCATGAAAGAATTTATAAAAAGTGCAGGGTTATTGTTAGGTTGCATTGCTCTTGCAAGATTCATTGACTTGCCAGCAAATGTAACGCCATTTATGGCAATGGCAGTCTTTATGCCATACATGACAAGCAATCGCTTGTTACAACTAGCACTTCCAACTACACTATTGTTTGCCACAGACCTTATAATTGGGCTATATGGACCGCTTATGCTGTTTGTATACGGCACTATGCTCCTCACAGGGCTCTTGTCTCGGCTTTTACATAAGGATAACATACAAACACTACTGGGTACTTCTGTGTTAAGTGTTGTTTTATGGCACTTTATTGTTAACGGAGCAGTGGTATTCTTTGGTAGTGGCTTTGGCCCATTAACACCAGAAGCATTATTGTTTGATATACGATTGCTTGTAAGTACACTTGTATTTTCAAGTATGTTTTATGGAGTAAGGAGTTTGTTTACACAAGAACAAGCAGATATAATACAAATAAGTGAATATAAAAATGTCAGACTTTAAATTAGATTTAGTTGATGCTAGGAATCCAGCACTTCATACAGTAGCAAGTGTTAATCCATTTGACGACAAAGAAGCAAATTGGGAAGAACGTGAACAAGAGATGTTTGGACTTATGGAAAGACGTATGGGAGTTGGCTTAGCCTCTCCACAGATAGGCATGGGTTATAGAATGTTTGTAATGACATTCGAATCAGGCGAAAATATCGGGATATACAATCCAGAAATTATAGAATCGAGTGACGAAACAGCACCAATGGAAGAAGGATGTTTAACATTCCCATTATTGTATTTTATTGTTACTAGACCAGCAAAAGTTAAAGTTAAATTTCAAACAACAGATGGCACAGAAGTTGAAGATTGGTTAGAAGGTAGAGATGCAAGATGCTTTCAACACGAGTTAGACCACTTAAACGGTAAACTATACCTAGAGTATGCAAGTGACATGAAACTTAAACGTGCAATGAAGAAACGTGATAAACTGTTTAATACGTTCAAGTTGGACCAGGACTTGCAACGATTAGATAATGAGTCTTAATTACCCGTTCTGGGTAAATGACTTTGATAGAGTTAGAGACTACAAAGAACAATTCCCACTAGCAACTAAAATATTTGAAAACCCAGTTTCTTTTTGGTACGGCAGTCGTAACGGAAAAGAGATGGAACAAATTGACTACAGCCTTCAACGTCTATTGCGTAGAACGGCTCCTCAGTTGCCCGTATTAGTCGTGTACAACATGCCTAATAGAGATGTGGGGCAATACAGTAAAGGTGGTGCTACAACAAGGGAAAGTTATTTGGATTTTCTTAAGAGTTTTGCTGATGGCATAGGTAGTAACAAGCCTATTCTTATATTCGAACCAGATAGTTTAACTCACACAGGTGATATGAATGATGTTGAAGCACAGGACCGTATAAGTTTAATGAAAGAAGGCTTACAATTACTCACAGACAATTGTGATGCATTAGTATATATTGATATAGGGCATAGTAATTGGCTTAGTCCAGCTGAAGCATCTAAGTTGTTGGATAAAGTAACAAATCATAAGGTCAGAGGTTTTGCAGTTAATGTAAGTAACTACAGAACAACAAAAGAGAGTATGGAATGGAGTTTAAAACTTTGTGAACATAGACCAAATGATTATTTTGTTATAGACACTAGTCGTAATGGCAATGGCCCACATGGCAATGAGTGGTGTAACCCACCAGGTAGAGCAGTAGGTGAAGAACCAACATGTGATACTGGTGAAGAACAATGTGATGCATTCCTATGGATTAAAATACCCGGTGAAAGTGATGGCAAACTAAACAATGGTCCTAGAGCTGGAAGGTTCTGGGGAGAAATGGCGGAGGATTTAGTAAAAAATGTTAATTAAATATACTGATCCGTGGGTACATTATGTATGGGAAGACTTCCTCACATTTGACGAACAAAAATACCTTTATGACCGATGCTTAGATGAGTTGCCTAAAGAAGAATACGAATCAAACGAGATGTTTTACTTAAATAACGAGTTACAAAACAATGCGGGTGTACAAGCAGTGAATTATGACTCTGTACTAGAAACTAAGATACAATCACAACTACTTCAAATGAGTAATCAATTAGAATATGTAGACAAAGGTAAATGGAGCGTAAGTTATAATATTACTAAAAACTTTAAAGACAAACAGTTATTCCCACATAACGATGACTATGAAAAGTTAGGTCAATATGGTGCTGGAATGCTTAAAGTATTAGTATACTTGGGCAATGGCACAGACGATTATACTGACTGGGGTACTAAGTTATACACTGAAGATAACAACGTAGATAGTTTTAAGAAAGAAATTAATTTCCAGCCTGGAACATGTTTTTTATTCGAAGCGAATAAATATTCATACCACGGAACAGAATTTACTAATGGTATCAATGGGTACCGATTTATGCTAGGAGCAGAATATGTCAATAAATAGAATTAAGAATACATTCGCAATGATATGCTGGCTTGGATATGCATCATTATCCACATGCTATACAGCACCAGCCAATGCCGAAGAAGTTCCAGTTCAATGGCAGACATGTGCGGCTTGTCATGGCGCACAAGGACAAGGACAAGGAATGTTTCCTAAGTTAGCAGGACAAACTCCAGACTATCTATCTGGTAGACTAACAGCATACAAGAACAAAGAAAAGGTTGGCATGAATAGCTCTATGATGTGGGGCATGTCTGCACAATTATCTGACCAGGACATAAAAGCATTGTCAGAATACATATCAACATTGGGGAAATAATGGATAGTTATTGGGAATGGAATAAAGAAAACTTTGATTGGCACTATGATCCTAGTAGTAAACAAAAGGATGTAACGTATGTTGGTAGATTCGTACACGAAAACTTAGAAGCAGTAGTTCAAAGTACAGTTGACCTTTTAACAGATGAAGATTACTATAACGAAGTTAGTATTAAGGGCGAGCCATATAACGAAGAAGCTAGAGAGATTATGGAAGGTTACCATAACGATTTAACTAGAGCAGGATTTAACGAACATAACACTGGTGGCAGACAAACTAGACAAAACTTGAATACATTATTTCAAATAATGGCACAGGCATCTGGTTTATGGAATCCCCAGATAATGTTTTTAGAACAACCTCCCGGAAAGTTTGTACCTTGGCATAGAGATGCATACAATAACTATAGACGAAACTTTGCTAAAGTAAACGACGATACAGAGGTTATTAGATACCTTGTACAACTGAATGACTGGCAATGGGGTCATTATGTTAGTGTTGGCAACGAAGTAATACATCAATATAAAATGGGCGATATACATTGTTGGCCCGAGGGTATATATCATGCTACAGGTAATGCTGGGTTATGGCCCAGATATGCATTAACGATTACAGGGTGTGTTGGTCCAGACAGTTTACATTTAAAAACGCCAAAACAGTATAATTTATGAACGCATTTAAAAAAATAAATGTTGAGTTTGATTACATTAAACTTCGTAATGATGTTTCTAATGTAACTAAGCAAATAAAAGCAGAAGCAGTAGGCACAGCATCAGAAGGACAGTCTACTAGAAATATATGTTTAACAGTACCCACACAAGATAGCGATGACTGGACAGATGGTAGTGCTGGTAAAACTTATGCTAATAATCAACAAACACGATACGATTTAAAAACACAATTCGATGCAAATGCAAATGAAATGATAGATGAGCATTTGTACATACACCCTATTAGTCAAATTAAAGGAACATACTTAGAAGAATTTATAAACAGTTTTGATGATGTGTATAGATGGCGCATAAGTATGCTACCACCAAGAACAACATTAAGTATACACAAAGACGGAAGTCCTATGATGTCTACTTTTAACAGCAATGGTGCTATTTTAGATTGGAGATTACATTTTCCGATTACTACTAACAACAGATGCTTTTTAGTTAATTGGCCTGAGCACTTTACTACACCCAAAGAAGATGGCGAAACAGTTCCTCTAGAAATGGCGCATTTTAAAGCAGGTAGTAGTTATTTGCTGAATACTAGCATGACTCATTGTGCAACGAACTACAGTAATGTAGAACGTATACACTTAATTGCTAGTTTAGGTTCTGAGTCTACTAAGAATTTTTCTGTATAACAAACGGATTTTGAATACTCCACATAGGCGGTAGTCTTCTAGTTGTTACTGTAGCGTCTGGAAATGCTGTTTGAGCTCTTTGTGTTAAATAGTCGTTATTCCAAAACCATGTGTAGTGTTGAGCTTCTAGTACAGCATCATCGCCTGTAGTAGGTACTCTATCTATATTAATTCTAGAATCGTCATTATTAATTAAACAGAACACATTACTGTTTTCAGTCTTTTCAACAATCTCATTATCTAACATACCATATTCATGTGTACGTCTTACAATAAAATAGTTAAGTGCAACTTCTCTTAAGAACACACTAAAGATAACTGTTCCACCTGGATTCAAGTGTTCGTAACATTCATCTAACTGACGAAAAAGTATTTCAGGATCTTCGTTTGCTGTTTTCATGTAAGTAAAGATTAAATCAAACTTCTCATCTCCACTCCATGGTAGAGGAGCGTCAATATCTCCGCCTGGATTATTCATTTGGTTATGAATGTTCCATGCTCTAAAATCTGCATCGGGAAAGTCTTCTATACCCAGGTCTAATGCTTCCTGGTCATATTCAAATACTGTATAGTTTTCTTCTTCTACTAGATTCTCTGGATCATTAAGTAGTGTACCAGCATTGCCGTACAATTCTAATACTTTTGCTGTAGATAAATCTATTGTGATATTTGCACTTGCTAGTGCTGTTGATACGAAACTGTGCTTAGGCACATAGGCTTCAATTGTCATGTGTAGTGTCCTTGGTTACTTATTTACTTAATTACAGTAACTATTTATATGCCGATACCGACATCACCACCAAAGTCTTGAACATCTTGTTCAAAATCTGCAGGATCTATTGTTACTGGAGATAAAACTTTTGGAAAAACATGGCATGGTACACATTGTGATGCACCAGCTCTTATAACTTCACCGGTAGTTGAATGTTTAAGCCATACTGTGCCAAACATTGAATTTTCTGTTGCAACATTTGATGAAGCAACCATTTCCCAATCCCATCGTTCTTGCACATTAGCAGGAATACCCATTCTGTTAACCATGATCCTGTCTTCTCTATTATTAGGACCCAGACCAGGCATGAACTCGGTGGTTATGAATGTTCCGTCTCTTTGTTGGAAACTTCTGATATCACTTTCATGCAGATCTTCTCCCAATTCTTCTGGATATGTCGAAACTAGCCAATGCAATTCTTCTGGCCATTCATCATTACCATCTGGGTCAACTGGTGGGGATTGGCTAGGTGCCAAATAGTCTTCTGGCATGTGAGGGAATTGTCTAAGTCTTGTGGTTTCTACGTTATCAACGTATTTGTATATATTTTGACCGCCATCTACAGTAGTATATCGTAGATTGTCAATTTCAAAGGTTAATCGGTTTTGTGTGTAGTCTATTACCCAATCCAACTGCATGTTAAACTCCTGAAGGGTTTATGTCTTGTAATTCTTGTTCTTGATCAGTATCTAATGGACTCTCTTCTTCAGGTGCATGTAGTTCACCGTCTAAATAGTGTTTTGCAGATGAAAGGTATTCTCCTGCTTTAACTATTTTGGCTTGCCACCAATGAGGGAAGTCACCGTCCGGTAACTTATCTAGCATTTTATATAAATCAACACTATACTTGCCCATTTTAAATAATTCTTTTCTAAGCATATCTGCTTCGTTATCAACATGCCCAATAACATCTTTCTCTACTGAGTCTTCTTTGATTGCATGTTTGCCTGTGCCGCCACAATGATCACAGCCTTTGCCTTTACATGATTTACATTGTTTGTATTTTGCTTCTTGCATACTTTCAGGCTTCCATATTGCAATAGCTTGGTCCATTATGCCTTTAGCTGAATCATCTGTTTCAAAACCACACTCTGTTGCAAAATCCATAGATGAACTATAATACATGTCATCTATATCAGCACCGGAATGTTGTAATTCATTTGCAATCTCTTCTGGAGTTTTGCCTAGTCTAAGTTCTTTGCCATTTACAAAAATATAGAATGATTGGTCTTCAGTACAACCAACTACACTTCTTTCTTCTTGTATTGTTTTTTCTTCCAATCCAGATAATTTTCTAAGTCTGTTTAAACCGTTAACATCTTCATGAGGATTAACTGAAGGGACCATATTAGGCTCCTGCTTTCTCATAGTCTTTTCTTGCGAGTATTCTCTTTCTAATCCAGGCATCTTAGTTTGTAGTTGCCCTAGTGTAAGTTGTGGGTATTTAGTCATTGCCCACTGAAAGAAGTTACCGATACCAAACTGTGTTCCTTGGCTGTTATCTCGCTTTGCATCAGCTTTAGCAGATGCTGTTTTAAAGTTTAATACTTTCTTATCTTCTGGCATGTTAAATTCCTGATAGCTTTTTAAGTTGTGCTAACGATGATTCGAATTGAGCATTTTCGTCTACTTCTTCTTCTTTATCTTCGTCTTCGTCTACTTCGTCTTTGTCAGCATCATCTTTCTTACCATTCTTTTTATCTTGATATGCTTGTAGCCCTGCAGGTAATTTACCTTCTTCAACTGCCGATTCTGTCTGAGCATCTTCACCATAGTCTCTGTGAATTTCATCATAGTCCCAAGCATTGTCGTAACGTATATTAAATTCTTCTCTGCTCATATCCATAGCATCTTGAATAACGTCTTTCATTTTGCCTTCTTCTAAAGATTCTGAGTCTGATTGTAAATAACTTTCTTCTTCAACAGCGTAATCATCTCTAATATTGCCTAAGTCTACTTGTGGAAGTGTACTAGTTTCTTCTTCTACTAATCCCTTGGATTTAGCAAAGTCTAACATTGACTGTAAGCCAACTGTTTTTTGTATAGTGCCTAGGAAACGTTCTCTTGCTGATCTCTCTTCTCCCATTCTAGCACTTGATAGCATATCCATCATTTTCTTTAATGCTTTGGCTTCACCAGCCGAAACATCAACAGTATCACCATCGTCTGTTTGGACACTTGTTTTTGGTGAAAACTTCTTAACTTTCATAGCATCTACTTCTTTACTAGCATCATCACTATCAATTACTTTACCTAATTGATTAATCATGTTATCTTGCTTAAAGCCAGGTCGGTAATCATCACTATCTACTTCTGCTTCAGGCTCACTCTCCATATCGTCAAAATTGATAGGCGCTTCTGAAAGTAATCCTGAAAGATATTTAACTACGTCTATTTGGTATGCATTTTCTGTTTTCATTTTATTATCCATTAATTTGTTTACAAATAAGGCATATATGTTGTTATTGTACTCACCCATATACCTTGTAAAAATCTCTTTGCGACTCCCTTCATCAGGAGCACTTATAAATGCATTTCTAAATGCACTTGCACTTGCAACTAAGTTATCAATTCCTCTGTCGCCCCTACCAGCTATAGTTGGGGTAATATAAATATAACCTCTCTCGCCCATCGGTAAAGGCGGATGTTGCTTTAATGTATTTATCATCTGATAGTACTTTGGTCTAGGTTCTCCGCGTACAGTCATGTCTAAACCTGTTGAATCGTCTATATTGTTCATTGGAAAACGTTGATCGTCTTTTCCACCTACTGCAAATATGACCATTGTGTTTTGTTGGTCAAATTGTGCTTTATAAGAATCAACTAAGTATGGATTGGCGGCAAGTATTATCTTATTCGCCGGTATACCGTGTGCAGTAGTCATTATTGTTGATTTTTCTTGAAAGTTAAATGGGCTCTTGGCGCCATCTACTTTATTTGATGAAGCAATGTATACATCTGCATCTGGAAATTTAGCTTGAAGTCTATTATAAACTTCTGCATGATGTGGCAACATTGGTTGAAACCTGCCTGGGTATATTACTATTTTCTTCATTAAACTTCCAATACTTGTATGGTTAAATTAGTAGTGCCTTTTATCATTTTGTGTTTTATCTTTTTAGATATATGAATCACTAACCCCTTGGTCATTTTTTGTGGAGCATAGTTTTTGAATTGGAACATCCAATCGCTATTATTAATTACTTTTACGAAACTACTACATTTATCTAAGTGGTATTCAAGTTCGTAGTCATCGTTGATAATTTCAAACTCTTTAAAGAAACAACTTTGTGTAATGTATTGTGTAGTATTCATGTCTAAACAATACCAGCTCTTCTTTTTAAATCTGTTATGTCTTTTGCTTCATACTGTGCCATTTGAGCACCCATATCAGCATTATCTATTATTTCTTCAACAACACCTTGAATTGCTTCTTCTCTATCGTCGTCTGCATGTTTGCCATGCATTGCACACCATTCGTTAAGCTCTTGATCAAACTGTTGTTCGCTCATGCCTAAGTATTCTGATAACCCTCTTTCTCCATGGTCATCATATACTTCCATAGCGGCATCAAACATAGTAGGCTCACCCCTTGGATCGAAACTTTCTTTTTCAGTAGCCTTTTTAAACTTTGTTGGTTCTGGTCTCCATTGCTCTTTGCCAGTGCCTTTACACTTTTGACATTTGCTAGGACCGTCTTCTGAATGAGCATCTATCTTTCCTCTACCGAAACAAATGTGACAATCGTCGCCTTCTTTTTCTTCAAGCCCTGATCTCTTTCTTAAATTATTTAATTCAGCTTCTTGTACTGATTCAAGCTCAGGTGCACCCATTTCAAATGCGGCATTGTCTAACTCAGCCATATATGTTGGGATTTCTTCTGCTGGTATATCTTCTATG